>Ga0209594_1000383_pt1 | contig 28211 bp, 23 predicted proteins | sample AshMeaCrysSpring_FD_184126 | JGI IMG/M metagenome (GOLD analysis project Ga0209594, IMG submission 184126) | Groundwater microbial communities from Big Spring, Nevada to study Microbial Dark Matter (Phase II) - Ash Meadows Crystal Spring... | ecosystem: Environmental > Aquatic > Deep subsurface... | reverse complement strand
ACCCTAAACTATAGTGCAACGAATACACTTGGTCAGCCAACCCAAGTGCTCTATCCTTCTCATGCATGAACATTTTGACTCAGTCAATATATTGGTCGTATAAAAATCCTTGGTCAATCAAATGACGCTGGAGAGTATGGAAATCTTTGAAGTATATCAAAAATGAAATCAACATTTATCGATAAAATACGAAAAAATATTTCGATGATGTCGAGAAATCGTACGAGTTATAGTGATGCTCCATATATTGTTATGAATGGGAACTTTACGGTAACTGGAGGAACATTTGACACAAAACGAACGATTATTGTCATCGGAGGAGATATCTCTATAGGTGCAAATATCCAAAAGAAACCAGATACAACGGCACTTATTGCTCTCGCTGATTCTCTCGGAAATGGAGGAAGTATTATCATAGACTCGTCTGTTACTGATGTACATACATCTCTCGTTGCCGAACGTGGGGTTACGAGCTCTGGAGATAACCAACTCTATATCTATGGAAGCCTAATAGCTTCAAATACTTTTGGTGATGCTGCTGCGAGAATTTGTCCATATCATGTTGTTTGACCATGTACTCTTCTGGAGGCAAGAAAATGGGACTTTGCTGAGATGCGTTCCGGATTTGAATCTCTTTCTGATAAAACAGGACATACTGCACTCTCATCTCGTGCTCTCGAGTATCCAGATACTCCGATGATAATCGAATATGATGCTCGTGTATCATCATTCCCACCTCCTGGACTTGAATAACGATTTGCAAAAAAGGCTCTTCAGGATAGAATAGGTGCAACTTTTTTTCACACTATGTTTAAAGTTTTCTGAGTTGCTGATGATGCACAAAAGCGAGATTCCCATGAGGGTCATTCCCATCATGCAGATGATTCCCATACAACTCATGGGTCACACGATGAACACCACATCGATGTCGAGATTCGTGATGAGCGAGACCATGAGATGGATATCGGACAAATTGCGGTAGATATTCTCGACTGTCCAAACTCGATTATCGTCGTAGCACCTATTGCTGGAGTTGACCCAGCAGATATCGATATCAGTATCTCTCGAAACATCCTCACACTTTCATGAGAAAGAAAAGAACTTCCTATCTATCTCGAAGCAAAGAGGATGCTCGTAGAAGAGTGTTTTTATGGGACATTTTCTCGTTCGATTATCCTTCCAGAAAATCTCGCATTTGATAAAATCCATGCGACGATTCACCACCATGTTATCATGGTACATATTCCGAAACTCAATCTCATTTCTAAAACGATAAAAATCGACGAATCAAAATAACCTATGTTTTTCTCAAAAAAATCTCATGAATCTTCTGATAATGTTGCAAAAAAAGGCATCAAGACTATGGATGCTGTTGTTACAGGAGTTGTTCTCGGGGGTATCGTTGCATCTATCTACGGTGTAAAGAAACTTCGTGAAATAAAAACAGAAGAAGAAGCCCATAATATGGTTGAGCCACCAAAACAAATCGAGCGAAAGTGATTTTGGAAAAGAATCTTTTCTTCAAAGTAGTTTTTCATGCGTAAGTATATTTTTTTCTTCATCTTTTTCTTCTTCGTTTTTGAAGAGTCTTTTGCATGTAGTGTCAATCCTCCTGAGGTTCCAAATCCAGAAACCATGAAGCAAGAAATTCGTGACGAAGCAAGAGCACAAACAAAAGACTGTATAGAAGCTCGAAAGAATGGAAATGCTACTACAGCAGTTGATGTCGATGCGTGACATATATGTCCATCAGGTGAGTACTGGGAAGGTGATACATCGATGGTTATCGATGAGGGGACACTTTTTTATAATATTGCAACAGCAATAGCATTTAAAAAAATCGATGAAAAAGCAAAAAAATACTCTGAATCGCTCCAGTGTTCCCGAGAACCGAGTCCTGTAGTTTGGATGGAAAGCATCCGAAAAGCAGTTGATGGAGTAGGGGAGACTCTCGGATACAGAGATGTATATTCTCGAGTGTGTGATACGGATTATATCCTCTCTCTCTTTGATGAGAAAACTCTCGAACAAAAACCAGAAATTGCTACGAGTCTCACCTTTCCTCAGCTTCTCTGTAAAAAATATGCAGAAGCAAAGGGAGAGTCGCTCACAAATCTCGGTCATATGCTGATGAGTGCAGGGATATCGAAGTCCTACCAAAATGATAAAGATAAGCTTATCGATAAAGTAAAATGAAAGTATAAAACCCTTCTCGAGAAGTTTCACAATTATCTCATGATATTTGACCGTGCCATAAAAGCACTCGATAAGTTTACTAAAACCCCTGTGAGTTAATCATGAGAGAAGAATCTATTCGTGCAAAAAAATCCCTCGGACAAAACTTCCTCATCGATCATGAGGCACTTTCGGATATCGCGAGCGCGATAGACATACGAGGAAAACATATCATAGAGGTTGGTCCTGGATATGGAGCTCTCACAGACTATCTCATCGAGAGTAGTCCTACCTCCCTCGATCTCGTCGAACTCGATGATGATATGATACCCATCTTGTCAGAGAAATTTGCAGAAAAAGTCACTATTTATCATCAGGATGTTCTGACTTTTGTTCCACAGTATGAGGCATACTCAGTTCTCGCAAATATCCCATACTATATCACGAGTCCGATATTGTTCCACTTTCTCTATGATATTCCTCATCCCCCCGAAGAGATGGTTATCATGATGCAACGCGAAGTGTGAGAAAAGATTCTCGCTCTCTGAAAGAAACGACACTACTCACTCCTCTCACTCGCTATGTACGAAGCTTGTGAATCTATCGAGGCAGTTCGTCTCGTACCACGAACATCGTTTCGTCCTGCACCAAAAGTAGACAGTATCGTCCTCAGATTCCATACGAGAAAATCCCGCAATCCTGAAACAGAGTCTGCCCTCATCCAGCTCTGGAAACAGGCATTTGCTCATCCACGCAAAACTCTCCTCTCGAATCTAAAATGATTTTATGATACGGAGAAACTTCTCGAAGTCATCACTTTACTCGGGTATGATGCTCGTGTTCGTGCTGAGGCAATCGAACGAGAAGACTGGAAAAAATTCCTCTAAAAAATCCGAAGATTATAGGGCTTCGGATTTTTGTCATTCAGTATTTCAGAGGATTCTTGTAAAATCAGCTTTGCTGAGAATCCTTCCATCTTGTTTCAATCTTTCTGTCTTGAGTGCATTTTCGAGTTTTGTTTTTCCATTTTCATCTTGTCCTGTGATAGTTCTGTATTGTTGTTCTTCTTCTAGGCAAGAGCCTTCGTTATTTCCTGTCAGTTTTGAATAAATTTCTACTACTTGAGAGAGTATGGATTTGAGTTGCTCACGAGTGAGTCTATTATTTGAGAGATATGAGTTTATGCTTTCTCTATCAGGGAAGCTATTTCCAAAAATAGGACCATTGAGTGTTGATAAAAAGTTACTCACTTCATCCATGTTTTGAAATTTTCCAACTCCTGTATATGCAATATCTTTCAGATTTTCTCTTGCTGTATCAATAGATACTTCAGGATGAGAAGATATATCCTCTCACTTTTCTTTACTACTCAACTCTGCGAACTTTTCTGACTTTTTTATCAATTCACTACGCAGATTTTGTATAGTCGAGAGAAGTCCTTTGATTGCTTTTATTTCTTCAGTTTCTCATTCTATTCCTGCTTTTTTTGTATCTTCTTTTTCTTTTTCAAGCCTTTTCGTCAGAGATTCTGTATTGTTATCAAGTACTGGAAGGCTTTTTTCGAGTTTCTCGATAATTGTCGGAGCTGATTGTACCTCATTCCATCAATTGATTGGAAGTCTTGCTCACGTATCGAGAGTTTGTAATATGGATTGTTCCTCTTGTTTTCTGACTTTTGTATATGGATTTTCTTTTTTCTCTGGGAGAACACTCGATAGCTCTATAGCTTCGTTTTGTATTCTCTGAGTTGGAGGGATACGAGCAGTATCGATAATTCGTTTTTCTCACTTTTCATTTGTAAAAGTCATTGTCCTATCTTGAGGATTCCAAATAACATCATCGCTATACCCTGACTTGATTAGCTCTTTTCCTATGGATTCTACTTTTCCTCGATTTTCTCAGAGAACGATTTGTTTTGTGAGGGTATCAAACTTTTCCGTGCGAGGTCTACCGAGGACATCGGAGAGGGAATTGATAGAGTCTTGGAATCTTTTTGTATCTTCTGGGTTGAGTTTCTTTCCTATCTCTGTCGCATTCCGTACATAGTAATCTGCGAGGAGGATATTATTATATTTGTCGCTTGATTGTATTTCCTCGATTGGAACTCACTTGAGTTCTGGGATACTTTGTGCATTTTTCTTGAGTTCTTCGGGAGTTGGTTTTGGAACTCAATTGATTTTTTGCAGTTCCTCAAGGGTAATTTTTAGATTTTCATTCATTTTCAAGTTTGCCTCTTTTTTATCGATAGAACTTTGTTCTCATGTCTTTTCATTATTTGCTCATGCGATAGCCACCTGTTCTTCCCAGTCACGGAAATTTGCTTTTTCACTTCTTTTCATCCCATCCAGTATCTTGTCTCTCTCAGGATGTTTCTGTATCTGTGCAAAAGAGAGCTTCCCAAACGGGGTCTCTACCGCCTGTCAATACCCCTTTATATACATTTGCTCGAATCTCGTTTTTTCTGCAGGATTGTTTTCAACTACGATCAAGTCTTGCTCAAAAGCTGACTTTGCATCCGCATCTGTCTCTATACGTGCTAAAATCTCAGAATCTACTAATATTCCGAGTTTTCCGAGTCTCTTTTGCTTCTCTATGATGTCAGGATTTGGTGCTGAGGATTGCTGTTTCTCTTGTTCAATAGCTCAGCCACTCCGTAGAGTATCAGACATAAAAAATATGTTACCCAATTAGGATAACATATTTTTCTTATGAGCGCAAAAATTTGCACTTTATACGAAATTATTCGGATTTCTGAGGACTTCTTGGAAGTATTTTACTGTTTCTGGTGGTTTTCCGAAACTGATAATATTTTCCAGTGTGGGACGGTATTTTGCTGGTATCTTTAGTTTTGCATCGAGAGTGGCTCGTACAGTTTTCTCGAGTTCTTGAGAACTTTTTACAAAATTCTCATCAGCAACCCGCCTCCTCTCGGCTGCTCTGTTGCCATCTTCGATAGCCACCTGAACTTTCCCAGATTGCCAAGAATCGTATGCCTTATAATCTGTATCCTTCATCCCATCCAGTATCTTGTCTCTCTCAGGATGTTTCTGTATCTGTGCAAAAGAGAGCTTCCCAAACGGGGTCTCTACCGCCTGTCATGCCCCTTTATCGAGTTCTCCAGCAAGAGCATTCACTGCAGTTGTTGCGGTTGCTACCACGAGCAATCCTGAGAGTCCTGCCTTGATAGCATTTCTCCTTCCTGAATCAATAGACTCAGGAGTTTCACTTGTTGTACCTCCTACTCATTCCCCAGTTTTTTGGAGAAATACCCGAATACTACGAGATGTGAGAGAAAAAAGAGTGTTCATATTCTGCAAAGTTAGAATATAATTTTCGCAGGTATTTTAGCCTTTTCCTAGTCCGCTGTCAAGTTTTTCTCGTGGCTCTCTCATGCTGAAAATCAGGTATTGTTATCAGGTATCTCGATATGGAACCTATTTATGCGAATTTTCGTACAAGGAATGTGTACAAATTTTTAGTGTTTCCGGTTGTAATATAAACTAGCACTCGGGATTACAGCTCCCGATGAATGGATGCACTCATTTTAGTCGTTCTCTCTATCTGTCAAAAATTCTTCGAAGTATAGCTTAATTTATGTCCCACTCAATCATTTGCTTTGCTAATTCTTTAACATTTTCAATTGTTTGTAACTCAAATATTTCTTTGGGAGTAAAGAATCAGATTTCTATATACTCATCAGATTTACTAAAGCCTAAGGCTCTTGTTTTAACTTCATAGCATATATTTGCAATCCATGCTTTACTTTTGCTTGATGGTTTATGTACAGTCAAGAAAAAACTATGGTTGGGGGGGCTTCTCTCTACTATATCAGCTATTTCCTTTTATTTTATCACATCCGTCTCGATATTTCAACTGAGGAAGATATAAACCTATTTGTTGCAATTGTAACACATATAGTACAGAATAGTCCTTAGTGACTACAAATTATCCATAATAATAAGGAAAGCAGTATACCTATATTCTTTTTCTTAAAGTATGAAAACTCATATCATCAACCAATCGGAAAATAAAAGAGTAAGACCAGCAAGTGACTGGAAGAAAATCCTAGGAAAACTGCAACCTAGGGAAACACTGAAAAATAAGCTTTTCAAAAAGAGATTCGTCATAATCTCTTTTTTTCGGTGTTTCCCTAAATTTATTTGGAAAACTTCTCATATATAGCATCAAACGTACGTTTTGCATCATCTTCAAATACGTAAAATATAATTTCAGTATCTGAGCTAATTACCTCTACAATGCTAATATTATGAAAATATAATTGTTGAGTAAGTGTATATAAAAATCAACTCTCAGTTCTATGGTTTTTTTCAAATCTAGAACTTATTCAGGATATTTTTTTAAAAATCTCTAAGGGTTTTCTTGATATATAGGTCTCAATTATTCAAAAAAATTTCTCTTCGAAAATTATGGTTATTTTATCAAGGCTTTCTGTATAAATAAAATATCAATTATTCTCATGAACATAGGAAGTAAAACTTTTAACATCCTGATATACAGAGGGATCTTTGTAAAAAATACATATACATAAATTTGGTTGAAGATTAACTCAAGATAAACTGATATTACAATTTCCTTCTTTGAAAGTTCATTTTCGACGAATTCTGGAAAGTTGCATATGAATAGAGTCATCACTTACACTTTTTCACAATTGCAACTCAATAGTTGGTTTTAAAAAGATGGTCAACTTAGATAGATTGAAAACATCGTAATGAATTCCTGTTTTAAGAAAAGCATTCTTCTCAATGATACTGTTTATAGCTGTATGAAGATTTAGCATAATAAGAATTATATGTTACAATCTTAACAAAATAGAATAGAATTTGAGAATTTTATATTTATATTTGCATATTATATAAATATATTATTATGTCAATATGCCCATAAATGGCTAAATTATATCCTTACAATATTTCTATGGAATCATCTCAACCATGAATAAGTCCACACATATTGGATGCAATAAAATCCCTTGAATGACTAAACGGAGTCGACCTTAGTGAAATTGTTAGGATTTTAACAAATTCAAAAAATCCAGAGGAATTATGAAATGCTCGTAGTCAAGTAAGATCAATACTTGATAGAATCAATGTCGCACTTGTAAGGACATATCTTTATAGACAAGCTTTTATGTGATTGATTGCTCAGTCCAAAAAAGAAGGCGATCCAATACTTCAACTTGAAAGAGAATGGGAAGTAATTAATAATGCTGGTAATCTTGCTTGAGAGTCTGGAGAGGATGTCAATTATGCAGAAATGTTAGTTTGGATGATAACTGCAGCCGCTAAGGATAAACAAAGAAAGATTTTGTGAAGAGAGCAGGTATTTGTTAAAGAAAGTTTAAGTGAAGAGGATTGAAGAAAGAATTTATTGGCGCTTACTGAACAGGTTGCCCCTAAATATGATACATACTGAGATGGATTTAGTGCGACAAGGCTGACAAGAAATGAAGAGCTAAGACGAATAATGGGAGTAGTAGATAGTATGCAAAATCGTGAAATCGCTATTGATTTAGGTACAGCTAATGGATCTGTTAGCAGGGAACTTATAAAATGATGATTTCAAAAAGTGTATGGATACGATGTATCACCAGCAATGATTAAAGAAGCAAATAAGCTAAAAACCCATACATGAGAAATATATGATGAGTATGACCTCAGTAAAGGAATTCCTCATGATAGTTCTAGTGTAGATTTAGTTGTTGCAAGTTTTGGTTCAGCTTGAGAAGTTCATCCTGATATTATTTCAGAAGTAAGTAGAGTACTGAGACCAGGATGAAAGGCTTGGCTTTCATTTTATAACAAGGATGCATTTGCTCATGTTTGGTGGCAACCACAACAAAACTCATTAGAAGTTGTCTATAATCCATTAGCACAACTTGTAGAGGTTCCAATTAAGGATGATGAAACATGAAAAATGAAAGTTTATAAAATACCTGCGCTATCCAAATCTATTCGTGATATTGAAATTGATGTTCGTGGTAGATGATTACTTATTGATTCTGTTGAAAGTTTTCCACTTCTCTCTACAATGATGCCACCAACTTTTTTTACTGAAAACTGAATGGAACAAATAGCATTAGAGCATGATCGTGCACATGGAAAAGTTAAACCATACCGATGATACTATTTAAATGTCTTACTACAAAAAGATGTAAGTAGTAACTTTTAATCTCTAAATTGATTTTTTTATGAACACTCCTAATCCATATATTGATTCGAAAAAACCACATGTAATACGTGGAATCGAATGACTTGAGTATGTTGTTCCTGAATGAAAAGAAGCAATTTGTCTTACTGGAATGAGACCAAGTGGACAACTTCATCTATGACACTATGTAGGTGCACTTGAAAATTGGCTTAAGATACAAGATATGTCACGAATAAAGTGTCAGTTTCTACTCGCTGACTATCATGTTATGTGAGATCAAGATGATATGGAAAAGATTAGAAGAAATATTTACGAAGTAACAAAAGATTGGCTTGCTGTGGGGCTTGATCCTGAAAAATCAGATTTTGTATTACAAAGTGCTCTGCCAGAGTGAGCAGAATTAATGATGTTTTTTATGAATCTACTCCCAATAGGAGAACTGGAAAGAAATCCTACACTTAAAACTGAGATGAAACAACTCGTAAAGAAGTGAGATGAAACAGTAGAAGGACTATCAGAAGAAGAATACAGTGCAAGAAGGTGATCTATCTCTGCTGGATTTTACAACTATCCAGTATCTCAAGCAGCTGATATACTTCTCCCAAAGTGAACGATTGTGCCAGTATGAGATGATCAGATTCCTCATATTGAACTCGCTAGAGAAATAGTGCGACTTTTTAATAACCGTTACGGTACTACATTCGAACCACCATATGCTCTCATATCAAAAGTTTCACGTCTTTCAGGTATAGATGGTCAAGCAAAAATGAGCAAGAGTCTCTGAAATGCGATTATGCTTGCTGATGATGCTGATACTGTAGCGAAGAAAGTAAAGAAAATGTATACCGACCCTAATAGACTAAGGGCTACAGACCCTTGAAATGTAGAGTGAAATGTTGTATTCATGCATCTCGATGCATTTTATAAAGATGAGAATCACTTAGAGCAATTAAAGACTAGATATAGAAATGGACAAATTGGCGATGGCGAACTAAAGAAGCTTGCCACAGAAATACTTAATGCCTTTCTCGATCCTATTCGAGCAAAGCGAGCTGCATATGATGGCAATGACGACTACCTTCGTAGCGTTCTCCAAAAGGGAACTCATAATGCTCGTGTTATTGCGGAAGCCACTATGAGGGAAGTAAGAGAAAAAATCGGAATAATACAATTATAAGTTTTATTACTATGAACCTTCTCGAATCTACATATCTATGAATACCATGAATATACCTAATAGACTCTGGCATACCTGGTCCTACTGTAGCCATATCTGCATGTACACATGGAGGTGAACATGCCTGACTCAAGGCAATCAATCATCTCATGGATGTAGTAGAGATAAAAAAACATCTAATAAGTTGAAAAATCTTCTTTATCCTTACTAATATCAGAGCCTATGAACAATCAATAAAGGAGGGGAATGACGATCCTGATAGTAATAGATTTGTAGAAGCAAACCTCAATAGGTGCTGCACTGTAGAAAATATGGAATCTGGCAATAGTTATGAAGCAAAGAGAGCAAAAGAACTAGAAAAGATTCTACAAGATGTCGACTATCATCTTGATATACATTCCACGTACAGTACTCCATCAAGAGCTATTGCTATTAGTACTGAGAGATCCAGGGAATTAGTACGGGAATCTCTTAATGTTGATCTTATACTTGAGAATATACCACAAGTACAAGTAGGAAAACCATTTATAGATATTGTAGAGCGCCATGGAGGGATATGACTCTGACTCGAAGCATGATATGAGCTAGATGGTAGCTGATTCAATATATGAGTGGAGAATTCCCTAAGACTACTCTCTACTCTAAAAATGGTATCAGGCATGCTAAAAAATACAATGTATGTTCATCGACAAAAGAGACTTATCCGCGTACATTGAGTCATAGTACCGACTGGAAAAAATTTTAGTACAGTAAAGGTTTTTAAATCTGGGGATGTTGTAAAATCAGGGGAAGTTATATGAAGTGATTCCACTTGAGAATATAGAGCCACAAAAGATTCCATAATTATAATGCCAGCTGAACCAGCAGCTGTTAATAAAAGAATATCTGAATGAGCAGTACCTGAAGAATACTGTTTTCTTTGAGAAGTTGAATAATTTATCTCTAACTTTTTTATACTATGTTTGATTCTCTTCGTATAAATCCAAACCTTATCCAAAACTGAACAAGAGATTCGTATCTTGATTCTTGAGAACAGTGAGCAAATAAGCCAAAAATTGTTCTTGATCTCACAAAAGGTGTACACCCACTTCTACCAATTGAAACTCTTCAAGAATATAATAGGGCCTCTATGGATAGAGTATTGGCCCAATATGGGTATGAATACATGGATCTATCTCCCGCAGGGCAGTATGAAGCCTTTAGAAAAACTATCTGCAATAAATTCACACAACATGGATTTACTTCCGATCAGATATTACTCTGACATGGAAGCTTTCATATTGTAGAACGTATCTTCACAAAAGCTCTGAGAACTTGAACTAAGCTTCTTGGTGTTGGTCCTCAATTTAATGAATTACCCGATGAGTTTCGTAGGATGGAGGGTAATTCTTATGATACAGCATTCTCAGATAGTGACTTTACACCACAACTGGATAAACTTGCGGAACTTCTTGAGGGAAGTGAAAATGTAAGTGGGGTATACTTGGATAATCCAAATAATCCTACAGGAAAGGCTCTTGATCAAGAAAAACTTAAGACCATTATTGAAGTAGCACAAAAAAAAGGTATTCTCGTTGTCATAGATGAGGCGTATGGGGACTTTCTCACAGATGAACAAAGTGGGATGAAATATGTTCAAATGTTTGATAATGTACTCGTTGTCAGATCCATGTCAAAGGGATATGGTCTTGCTCGTGATAGGATAGGTTATGCTCTCGGAAACAAGGATTTAATAAAAGGATTATCTCCAATATTTGTTCCATTTGAACCATCGGAAAAATCTCTCGTTCTCTGAAATATGATTATGCAAGATTATCCGAGTCTTTCCACAGATGAAGTAGCAAGAAAGAAGCAACAATTTCTCACTCTTCTCGAACAAAAGACTGGAATTCGACATGCTGATACAGAACTCTCAACACCGATACTTGCAGCAATATTCAGAGATAATATTCATGCTGCTTTAGGAAGAATTGGTATCAATACTGTCCCTGGATCAAGTTTTAACCAGACTAATCCCCATATGACAGATAATGTTTGTCGTATAGTAATACCAAAGGATGACAAAAAATTCGATACGCTTATGAAACTTATCGGAAATGCCGAAGAACTTAAGTCTTAATTTTATTTATTTATCGAAGCTCATATGCCTCTAGATACTTATGGTGGAGAAATTGAGATGCTTGCAGTAAATTTAGATTGATCTCTTGCTCCAATGGATTTAGCCTCGAAATCAGGATTTAGTAAAGATAAAAATCATTTTCCTGTCAATAAATCTGGCTGATTAACCTATGATTCTTGTACTCATTTATTAGAAGCAAATATTTTCCCCACACTTTCATTGTGAGAATTGCTGGAACGTGTGAGAACGGTAGTGTGAACAACTATTAATGTTACTAAGAGTAACTGAGTTCGATTACTAAACGCATCCACCTATCCTCTTGGAACATATCAACAAGCTTATGCAAATAATGTAAGGAAGATTATTTACGCATTATTCCGATGACCTGCTACTGATAAAGAAAGAATGCTCATCGAAGCTCTAGGTGAAGGTTATCAGCATCGAAATTGGAAGCATGAATGTTCCTCGATGTTTGCTGGTATTCAGCCATGGAATTCAGTAGGACTTGAAAATATTGAGTCGATATTTGAATCGCTCTTCATATGAAGTCCGCTTGGAAAATATGCAACAGCAAATGGATGATACATACAATGACAAGAAACAACCTACACAGATAATAGATGGAGAATGTATGATCCGAAAGAAGGAATGCTAAGTACGAGTATCTATCCAGAAGATGCTAAACTTTTAGAGAAATTTCCATGAAAGAACTTCACTCTATCAAGTTACTTTCAGCATATTTTTTCAAATTTTCGTATGTCTTTTATCGGAAATAAAGATGGACTCATTGCTTTTAAAAACCCTATAAAAATAAAAGATCTTCTACAGGCAAAAGATGTGAGTTATGTCAATGCATGAGATAATAGCGAATGAGTTATAGCTCACCCTTCAGAGGAACTATCGTTTAGTGACATATATGGCTCATGTATATTCTTTCCTGATTTTAAACTCAGAATTGTCGATGGAGAAGATAGTATTGAAATAAGATGACAGGAGCTTTTGGATTTATTTTGAGCTATTGAATCATGAGATGAGTTACGAATAAAAGATATATTCCAAAAACACAAAACTCGATTCTGCATAGAATGACGAAACTACTCTACAAACCTTCCTCAATGAGAAGACTTTTCAGCTACGTACTTTCCATTTATTTTTCAGACTCTCTTGATTAAGAACCATAAGAAGGTTGTAGAAACTGCAAAGAGAACATGAATCAATTTTTGAGAACTCAATAGCCATATTTATGAAAATGGTTTAGGTATAGAAAATACTGAAAAATTGACTCAACTTACTGAAGCTATATTCTCCGATACGGAAGACTTTACTGAAGCGGAACAAGTACTTATTCATGCTGCAAAAGTAAGATTTCTCGATATGATTAGAAATAAAACTTCAAAATCCATACAGGATAAATATATCCATTGAAGTGATGTAGAAGCATTTATCCAAAGTAATCTAGTCTAAGTATTATGCATATAGCAAAAGCTGAAATTCTCGTACTTGATATTCCTATGCATGATTCTTTAATAGTATCATTTTGAAAGATCGATAGACTTAAGCCTATTATTATAAAAATCACTGATGAGTTATGAAATGTTGGATACGGAGAATCCATCTTGCTTCCATATCCCATGACTCCGTTTGAATACTTTGATACTTGACTTACAACTCTCAAAAATTTTATTGTTCCAGCTATTGTCTGAAAAGAGATTGTTTTATCAGATTCTATATATACTACTATTGAGAATTTCATAAACTTATATGGGGATGTTTATGGTTTCGAAATGACAAAAAGTGGGATACAAAATGCTTTTATACACCTTATAACACAACGATTTAATATCTCTATTTATAATTTATTTGAGACAAAGAATGGCATAATTCACGTATGAGCATCGATAGGCATTCCTCAAAATATGGACGACTACCTAGGAAAAATCAATTCGTTTATAGAAAAGTGAGTGCAGCGCATTAAGCTAAAAATTGCCCACTGAAACGATATATTGCTTATATCAGAGGTTCGTAAAAAATTTCCAAATGTAGAGCTGACTATTGATGCAAATTGTGATTATGATCTCAAATCTTTTCTCAACATCGTTCCATATATTGATACCTCCAATATTTGCATGGTAGAACAACCATTTGCACATGATAATTTTGGAGCAAATATAGAACTTAAAAAAGTAATGAAAACCCCTCTTTGCTTAGATGAATCTATACGAAGCATACAAGATGTAGAAAATTATCGAACCAATAATGGTTGCGATATAGTAAATATTAAAATTGGGAGGGTCTGATGAGCGTACTCGGCTTATAAAATCAATAAATATTGTGAAGCACATAGCATATGAACATGGGTTTGATGATTACTCGAAACAGACTTATGAAGATCATTTAACATTGCGATTGCTGGGATGTCAAATTGTAAATATGATAGTGATTTCTCTGCATGGGACGAGTATTATACGGGACATATCATGAAAGATCCTTACAGGATCGATCAGTGAAGAATCCAGATAGACTTTTCCCAAAAATGAATCGGATTTGAAATTGATGAAGAAAAACTAGAAGAGTACACTTTTAATAAGTTTATTTATGAGTAAGAATGCCATAACACCCCTATTTATTTGCCTAGCTAATGTCTGAAGATCTCAGATAGCAGAAGGGCTATACAATCATATCCACTGAGAATGAGCTTCTTTTAGTTGTGCATGATGAGAGGCAAGAAAAACAACACCAGAATATAAATGAAGACCTGCAACAGGTATTATAGAGCTCATGAAAGATCAAGCATGAATCGATATATCACACCAAAGAATTAAATATTTATCAGATTTATGAGTTAATATTCTTGCAAGAGTAAATAGAGTAGTATTTCTTGTTAAAGAACCTGAAAAAATGATTTGCGAGGAAGATTGCAAATATGATTGACTTACCCCCTATGAATATTTAAAAAGTCATGGATTTATAATCTCAGCTCATGAAATTATTGATCCTAATTTGACATCACAAACTGACTGGGTAAAAATTTTTAAATCCATCAAAGATGTAGTAGAAAATAAGATATAAGTAACGTTATGATATAATGGCAAAAATTATTAACCTTTAAAGTATGAGCTACTACTCAAAGTGATTATTTGCAATCCTATCTTGGTGATTTGCACCCATCTTGTTGAAAGAATATCTTGAATGAATAGATATTTTCATACTTTGTGGATTTATTCTCTTCTTTGCCTGAGTTCCTATTCTATTCTCAAAGAATTATCTTAAAACTCTGAAAAGTAAAGATTTTATACTAAATTCTCTCATTATCTCGATTTTAACAGTGATACACTATGCTTGAAATTTTTATTGAATACTCTACTGAAATATAATTCTTACAACTTTAATAATTAAAAACTCTCCATTTTTCCAGAATTTCATATATTCAATACTCAATAAAAAGCCATTGTGATTATTTTTTTATATTATAGCACTACTATTGATATCATGAGTATCTCTAGCAACTTATACCGATGTAGAGTGAAGTTGAGTTAACTTAATGTATGTTTGAATTCCATTAATAAGTTCAATCGCTTGGGCATTTCTAATTATATTTATATCTAAAATAGATAAACAATCTGAGGTTTTATGAACTGGAAATATATTATCTTCACTCTTAATAGGAATAGCTCTTTTATATGTCTGAAAGATTGATTTCCCAACTTTTGAATGAATATCATATTTTCAGTACTTTATGCTAGCGTTATTGTGAGTTATTCCAACATTAATTTGACCAATTTTGTGGGCACAAGCAATCAATGAATCCAAAGGTAGAATTATTTTCTTTGATTATATTACGCCAATCATAACAATAGTAGCTTCTATCTTCTTATTTCATCTCAATCTTACTATATATAACTATTTTGGGGTATTAATTATTCTTGGATCACTCATAGCATATTCATTATTTCTCTCTGATCCAAGGAAAAACGGGTTCTAGCGACCCGTGAATGCTTTTAGCATCTTGGGAGGGAATCGAACCACCAATATTCGGTTTTTGGAGACCAACATTCTGCCAATTGAACTGCTAGGATACTGGCGTTATTTAGAGATATTACTCAAACAACGCTACGACATCACTGTAATATTTTCTCTTAAAAATCAATATTTTATAATTATATTACAATTACAACAATTGTAGTAATGTTTACAAAAAACCTTTCTCTTGCTTCTTCAGAGCTTTTGAGTACAATCCGAAGCGTTTTTTCATCTATTTTCATATGTCTTTTTCAGGGGAATCTCTCGACCGTATAAAGAAACTCGACCGTATCCGAGCTCTCGGAGTCAATCCATTTGCTACTCGTTTCGATGTGAATACTTCTATCGCCGAAGTGAATGCACTTCCAGCCGAATGAACTCGCCAGATAGAAGATATCATCGCACAGCCGAACTCGACTCTCCGAGTTGCAGGACGAGTTATGCTCCATCGCAGTTTTGGAAAGATTTGTTTTGCGACTCTCTCAGATGGAACTGGGCGCATACAGGTTCTTTTTTCTCGTGAGAACTGCCAGATTGTCGTCGATGGCGTACCACAAACAGAACTCAAAGAAGGAGATGCAGAACCAGTTTCTGCTTATAAATTTGCTGAGAAACTCTTTGATCTCTGAGATTTCATCGGAGTAGAGGGGGAGATGTTCTTCACACACAAGGGAGAACGCAGTATCTTCGTCGAAAAGTTTTCATTTCTCACAAAGGCGATTCGTCCACTTCCTGAGAAGTTTCATGGAATCGAAAATGATGATGAGAGATACCGTAAGCGCTATCTCGATATGGCAACCGATGATGAACTCCGTGCGATGTTTTACCGCAAGGCAAAGTTCTGGGAAGTTACGAGAAACCTCCTAAAATCAAAGGGATTTCTCGAGGTCGAGACTCCAACGATCGAACATACGACAGGAGGGGCAGAGGCACGACCTTTTGCTACCCATCACAACGACTATGATGTCGATGTATATATGCGTATCTGTGTCGGTGAACTCTGGCAAAAGAGACTCATGGCAGGTGGATTTCCAAAGACATTTGAGATAGGGCGTGCCTATCGAAATGAGTGATCGAGTCCAGAACACCTCCAAGAATTCACCAACATGGAGTTCTACTGGGCATATGCAGACTACGAAGATGGTATGAAACTCGTTCAGGAACTCTACCAAACCATAGCCCTCGAGGTGTATGGTCGGACGAAGTTTACCGCAAAAGGACATGAATTCGATCTCGCTGGAGAGTGGCCCAAGGTGGACTATCTCGAAATAGTCGAAGAACGAACAGGAATTAACCTCCTCACAGCGAGTGATGATGAGATGCGAGCGAAGCTCAGAGAACTCGGAGTCAAATACGAGGGAGACAATCGTGAACGCCTCACAGATACTCTCTGGAAGTATGTTCGAAAAACTATTACTGGTCCTGCTTTTCTCGTGAATCATCCACAGATTATCTCCCCACTCGCGAAGGCAAGTGCGAAGTTTCCAGGAAAGGTGGAACGATTCCAACCGATTATCGCAGGAAGTGAAGTAGGAAATGGTTTCTCAGAACTCAATGACCCTCTCGACCAAAGAGCAAGATTTGAACTCCAACAAGAACTCCTCGCAAAAGGAGATGATGAAGCGATGATGCCAGAGTGGGACTTTGTCGAGATGCTCGAACATGGTATGCCTCCGACATGTGGATTTGGATTTGGGGAACGATTCTTCGCATTTCTCGAGGACAAACCCCTCAGAGAGTGTCAGTATTTTCCATTTATCAAGCCAAAACACCAAGCATAATGATAGAAAAAAGTGTCTCAAAAGGACACTTTTTTATTTCTTATGAATAAATTGTATTGACAAATATATAAATATAGTAAAATAATAATGTTTTAATTTATTATTTTCATTTATATGAGGAAAATGTTGCTCGGTCTCATGGCAGCGAGTGCAATTGGTACTGCACAAGCACAAACAAAGGCAGATATGGAATGTGCTGATAACCAAGTCAAAGTTGTTTCTGCACTCGCACTCTCTCAGGGAGGAAATGGAGTAGTAGACTGTAAAGATAAACCAACCTCTACCTCTGTCGAAACTCACACAACTCGTGCGAGTCAGAGAGATATGGCAGGTGAAGTAAGTCATGTTCTTCTCCTTGCTGATGCATCATGAGTTTCTGGCGCAGTTCCTGTTCGTTCTCCGAGTGTTGCAGTGGATGGGAAGGGAAATTTCATGCATTCTCCAGCTGTTGTTCTTGATGCTGGCGCTATGCATTCAGATGTTCGTGGTAATGGTACAAATCTTCGAATAAAAGTAGGTAATGAAGATGTTGCAGGATGAGTAAAACTTGGAAGAACGACTTTACAAGAGGATATTGCCGTATCAGGTGCAAAGAAGTTATGAGATTTTACTGTTGCTGGTACGTATGCTAAAACCAATCAGAGTGCTAGAACTACATTCTCAGAAGCACCAGAAGGTCTCAAGTTAGATGCAAGTCAGTTTTCAGCGACAGGTTCATATGATGTTCCATCTTCTTCTGTTGGACTTCAGCCATTTGCAACATACTTTCAGTGAAATGCTGATTCCGCAGTATTCTCAAATTTTAATCGAACAACTCAATCTACTAGAGTTGTTGATGATTCCACTTCAACTCGTACATACCTTGATACTACAGCAACTCCTATGCAAACAGGGGTACACTGATGACGATATAAGGGGGTAGAATTAGGTACTTCCTTTAACCTTTCTCCTAATCTTCGGGCAACTCTTGGAGCATGACGAAATGATAGTATTAATGGTAGAAAGGGATTTATTGATGCACTTCTTGAGGGAAAAAATAAATATGGTGTATCTTCTGCAGGGTTCGCATGAAATCAAGAAAATAACCGTTTCTTATTTCAGCATACAGTACCCTTATCAAAAGAATCGAGCCTAACTGTATCATATCAAAATCGACTTATGGGAGTTTTGAGAGAATCAAATGGAATCGAATCAATTGAAAAGAAGAGAGAAAATTATTTTGGAGTAAATTTCTCATGGACGTGGGGGGGAAGTGACTGACAGCCTAACCCTAAAGGTGCTTTTGCAACAGTTCAGAACGAACATACTCGCTATACAAATGATATGGATGGTGTATTTGCCCGAAACACGAGAGTTAAGACTGTAGAAGTTGGCAATTCTAATACAACTAGCGTTCTTCAAAGTGAGGTACTGAAGGACCAACCGTGAACAGCATCTATTACAGGTCCATCTACAGTCGTTGCATGACCTACTGTTATACTAAATATCTCAGCAAGTGATTGAGATTGAATAGCTAGCTGGACTCTTACTTCTCAGAGGAAAAGAAATAGTTGAGTAATTGATCCTGCTGTTTCCGAAGGTGGATGATCAGGAAATCCTCCTACATCATTTACTTCTAATAGTTTAACAGGAGCCACAGGAAATCAGTATACTTATACTCTTAGCATTACTGACCAAAAATGAAATATAACAACATCGACATTTGTTGTTACTCTAAACTAATAAAAAATAGCCCTTCCTAGGGCTATTTTTTATTATTACTTGGTAATTCTTATGCTTGTTATTGTGTTATTAATTACATTAATTCAGTTAATGGAATTTTCTGATTTAACATTGCCGTCTTTTCCTACTAATTTTATTGAAGGATTTTCATCATCTATTTCATGCGATGTTGCATATATATCCATATTTACAAGTGTTCCACCACCTTGAATTGATACCAGATACGAACCATTATTTAAAGGTAAGTTTCTATACCAGAAAGAATTTAGTGCAAAGGGAGTTGAAGAATTTTTAATATAGAGGTTTTTGTCACTACCTATATAGTTTGCAAGACCTACAATATTGGAATCTTGACATATATTATTTCCAGTATCCTTTAGATTATCCCATTTTTCTGTTCCTGTTGAACATCCATCGAATTTCTCTATTGTTAAACTACTTATTCCTACAAACATAATATCTCTTAATAAAATATCTTGGGTAAATTTTAATGAAATTTGTTTACCTGTTTCAATGCCATAAATATCTTTTCCATTTATTTTCATTTTTGCTTGTCACCATGTTCCACTAGTAACTGTTCAAATCTTGATAAGTATTTCTTTTTCTTCAAGTTTTTCATTATTAGCATCAGCAAATACATATAATGTTCCACCAGCTCAAGTTTCTCATCTCTTTTTTTCTCCAGATGGAGTCGTAAACTTCTCACTTCCATTATTTGAGAATTCGAAGAGAACTTTTTCATCTTGACAAACTTCCCCTACGTCCTTTTGTCACTTCCAAAATCTTTTCCCACTTGTACAAAGTGGTAAAGATTGAGTTGGAGATGGTTCTGTTACTATTCATTCATTTATAACTCTTGTATTTTGCTCTGGAGTGAGAGATATGGAACCAGAGAGAGTATTCAAGTAAGCAATATCTTCGACAGTATTCTTTCTTATCCATTCACTTTCAGCGAGGAGTGTTGCTTTTGATACTCATCCTTCCTCTGTCGGAGGGAGAGTACTTCATGAACTTTCTACAACCTTTGATCCTGCATCAACTGTAATAGATGGCTTTGCTCCATCATTCATATTCGTGATAGTTGCTGCTTGTGTATTTGTCGAGTCGATGACAGCTATCTCTACAGTTGTTCCAGTCTTTTTCACACTGATACTCGTTCCACGAACTCAGGCGATATATCCTCCTGCACCGAAGTCTACACCATCAGTTGTGAGAACGCGTCACCAGAGGATTCCGTTATTTACGATAACTTGTGCGAGGCTCGTACCATTTCCTGCAACCATCTCTACGCTCGTATTTTGGTCGAGACGGAGGAGTGATGCATCATCAGTAAAGGTAACAGAGGTATAGGATGCATTATCTGTCGTGATAGTATCTCATTGGTGTACTACCATTCCTACAACCGCTGGGCTTCCGTTGAGTTTTACAGTACCGGTTACATCTCGTATAGTTCCGAGTTGTGCGAGTGTTCCTGCTCATTTTGGACCACAGATAGGGTATCCATCTGGTCCGATTCCTTTCCAAACCTCTCCTGCATCAGTACAAGTTCTTTTCTTTAGGTATTCATTTGCAGAGATACCTCCGAGAGCTTCACTATTGAGAGCTGTTCCATCATCACGGAAAAAGTTTTTGAGAACATACCCGATAGTTCCTGGGTCCTGAGGAAGACGAGGGAGTCATGGAACATCTGGAAATATAACCGTACTCGCGAATATGTATGCACCACTTGCGAGGATAAGTGCGAGGAGTGCGTAGAGAGCTTTTCGCATAGAGAGAAGGTAAAGGAGTAAATGCGAGAGAGATTATATGTCTTTTTGATAAAAATTGCAACAAAAATATCGAGTCTTTGAGCTTTGGAATGCTGAATTCGTAACAATAAAATATATAAAAAATACTTGAGAATATTTGTACATATAATAAAAATCCCTCTCAAAAGAGGGAATACTATTAGTTACATTGTGGATTTCCACTGGTATCGATACCGCGGATACACTTATTTGTTCCACAGTCTATGGCTGTTGCGCGCATATAGACAGTTGGGAGTTCATTTCAGAGCTTTTCTGCGTTTTTTACTGTTCCTGTTGTATCTGTTTGCCAATTTCCTGACGCGAGTATACGATTGAGTATTTCTCCGAATACTCCTCCAGGATTTGCTGTATAGGCAATGCTTCAAAAGAATGCTGTAAAGAGAACCATAAGTGTTGTAGCAAAAACTATTCCACGAATAATTTCTTCATGCACAAGGGAAAGGATACGAGTTTTTTGCATAGGGAGATAAATTATATATTAAAAATCTTGATGGTCGGATATCTCAAAAATATAGAAAATATCTTCTTCAAAGTATCAGAATCATCGATATTGCTTATTTATACGAAACTGATAGTATCATTTGCTTTTTGGTTCACGAATTTTGAAATGGACTGATTTTAGATTTCCTGAGAGTATGTATGATTTAGCTTTTCTATACTGCAAAAGGAGTCATCGTGAAATGATATATTTCGCTACATCTTTATGCTCTCGTATTTTTGCAGGTATCATTTATAGATTGATAAAATCTTCTTTCGGTGCAGACTTTGCTTTTTTGTACTGTGCATCGAGATGAATTTCGAATTCGTTCTGTAGAAGAGCCTTCATAAGTGCATCTGCATCATGAAAGTGCGTTTGTCATATATGAAGAGGAGTGGTAAGGGTGATTGTTGTCATATGAAAAACTATATTTACATGGTAATAATATGAATGAAGTATATTTTTGCAAGTATTCTCTTTTTATGATATTGTAGGTTCATATGCAATTTCTCAAAAATCTCAAACATATTTTTGCTATTGCCGTTCTCTCGCTCTTTATCCTCTTTGCGAGTATTTTTCTGTTTTCCGCAGAGTTTAATGATAGTATCAATTCTTACTTTATTTATAAAACCAAAACAACACCAGAAGAACATGATTTATCCCCATTCAGGGATATTATACTAAACTCGAATAATCAAGACACTCAAGAAATAGTGAGAAACTGGCAAGATACTATTTATAAGTTTGATTTCAAGCCAAGTAGCGATATTGTCATAATAAAAATTGATGCAGAAACGCTAGATTATTTTCAAGCCAATACATCTTCAAAGATGCTTACTTTACCAAAAAGTATATATATTGATACTATAAATATACTCAACGCTTTCTGAGTAAAATGAATTGCTTTTGATATACTTTTTCAAAACCCTGATTCGGATGAGGCTGAGTTTTCAAAAGTAATGAAAAATGCCTGAAATGTAGTTATTGCTACCAGTTATCAAGAATGAGAATCATCTACTTGTGTTGCTGATGGAGATGATATCAAAACTTGTACAGGAAGACCCAGATCTATATATGATGATGTTCCACAAGGAAATATTTACTTAAGCCCAAATTGAATGTATAGAAAAATACAGACTATTTTTTGAGTTGATGTACCTCCTCTTGCGACAAAACTTTATATGCAAGTAAATAAAGAGCTCCCTTCAAGTTATCCAAGTACAAGAAGGATTATTTCCCCATATTTCTGAACATCGTATTCTTATAAAACTATTTGACTATCTCAATTGATGAAATCGATGGAGAATGGAACTTTAAATAAATACAAGAGCTTTTTTAGTGGAAAATATGTATTTATTGGAGAGTCATGAACACATATCCATGATTCGCTTATTTCTCCTGTTGATGGCGAGCGAATGGATGGAGTTGAATCTCATGCGCACTTTCTCGATGGTATCATCCAGAACAAGATGCTCCATATGGCTGATGCAGGCATGATGTTTATTTTTTATATTATCCTGGCTCTTGGAGCGACACTTGTGTATTTTTTCATTCCAAAATACATTTCGCCAATTTTCGCAATTATTATTTCCGTGTTTCTTCTCTGGCTTGCGCGCTACCTCTATGGGGCACAGAGAATCCTCGTGGATATATTTCCTCTTTTTCTCGCTGGAAGTATCCTCACATATCCGATAACATATATCTATAAGTTCTTCGTTGTTGATCGAGAAAAACGAGAGCTCCAAACAAACTTCTCTCACTATGTTGATCCAAATGTTGTTCGTCAGATTGCTGATAAGTGAGAAGAGATAGAACTCTGAGGAGAAAGAAGGGACATGACAGTGCTTTTTTCTGACATTGCTGGATTTACGACTATTTCAGAAAAACTCGATCCAACAACCCTCTTTTATCTCATGACATCGTATCTCTCGAATATGACAGATATCCTCATACAAGAGGGAGGAACACTCGATAAGTATATCTGAGATGCGGTGATGGGATTTTTCGGTGCACCAATCACTCTCGAAAATCATGCAGAGAGAGCTTGTCGTACGGCACTTCTGATGCGTCGGGCACTTCCGGGGTTCAATAGTGATATCGCGAGTCATGGAATCGAACCAATAGACTTCCGTGTGGGAATCGCGAGTGGAGATGTTCTCGTCTGAAATATCGGTTCACACGATCGGTTTAATTATACAGTTCTCGGTGATACAGTAAATCTCGCATCTCGTCTCGAGGGAACAGGGAAGGAGTATGCTGTACATATTATCATCTCCGAAGGTACATATCGAGAAGTACAAGATAAGTTCATCTTCCGCGAACTCGATACCATCGCTGTAAAGGGGAAAAGTGAGGGAGTTCGTATCTATGAACTTCTTGGTTTTAGCGGAGAAACACTCGATATGACTCACTATAAAAAGTACGAAGAAGCCCTTGCTCTCTATCGGTCTGGAGCATATCTCGATGCGGGGAAACTCTGGGAGCTACTTATTCCTCATGATGAGACCGCTCGTATCATGGCACTTCGGTGTGTAGAAGTTCTCAAATGAAATATCCATGTAGAAAATGGAGTATACCATATGACACATAAGTAATTTTGCAATTTTCAAAATAATCTGTTATCCTTAATCCTATAACCGAACGATTATGTCTCTCGAAAATACAACATATGATGAGTTTTGAACTATCATAGAGCGACCATCCCGAAAAACAGAAGTAACTCCGTATAAACCAATTACGGTAGTTTCTTAAAAAAACGGGGGGGGGGGGCGAGACTCATTAGCCATTCAAGAATCTCTTGATAAGACATTTGATGCTGTTCTTTGAACATGAGCAGTAAAACCAAAGCAAGAGAAAAGTAGCCTTACTATAACTCCATGGATAAACGATGATGGTCCATGGAAGGCTCAAGATAATGGAAAGTCGTTTTGATTCTCCTGAGAGTATGCTTCTCCTGAATGGAGAATTGGCGGAAGGTTGGATGCTTTTACAAAAAATACAGGTTTTGATACGAAAAAAAGAACAGTCCTATGAACTCATATAGACCATGCTGAGTTTTATGCTATGAAAAAAGTATGAGAAGTTCAACGGGATGTGTGAAAGATTGTTTGATTTGCTGGAATGGGGGTTCAGTGAATTTGAAACTTTGGGGGTTCAAATATACAGAACTGGTGGCATGAAAATTGACCAGCAGCCCTCACGACAGATAAAACTGGGAAAAGATATAGTCATGGACAAACATATGAAGTTTGAAATGATTGAAAGCCAGTTTCTGGTTGGACACCAGATATCCGTCTTCGAGCTGAAGGAAAGACTGAGCCTCTTATTTGAGACGAGAAGTATGGGGTATCGCTCATTTGACGAATGGATGCAAAAATTCCTCTCGTTCAGAAGTATGGAGAAACTGCGATAACAGCAACGGCTTGAATAGAAGCAAAAATGGATAGAATACAAGCAGAACTTTCTGCAACAACTCATATTTACAGAAATCTTCCAGCTTCAGATACTATTCGAAGTGCTATGAATAATCCAAATAACTCTATGGTAGCTCGAATTAGTGCTGATGTATGGCGTTCTTGAAATACAACAATAAGTCCTTATATCGCTGTTGAAAGAAGTTTAGATAAAAATACCCCTGCTGATAGTAAAATGAGAGGAATGATATGAGTAAAAATATCTTTTTAGTTCAGGCTTTCTAAAAACTCTTCCACATTTTTATAGTATTTTGTTTCTACTCGGACTTTTTCGAGAGATAGGATAACCATATCTTTGTATCTATCGAATCGTTCGAGAAATCGTTTGATTCCATCAACTGTTTGTCATGTATCAAACTCGAATACATATGACATTCCTCCCTTTGAAAGTTTTTTCACCCTATATTCTGAGAGAGTGAGACGAGTTCTGAGAAGGAGAAAGAGATTGGAGATATTTTGCTTCCCTAAAGATATATCAGATCCTTGGAGGTATTTTGATGTCATCTCTTTTTCGACTTCTTCGAGTTCATCTATGCTCTCGATATTTTCGATTTCTCGGTAAAAATGAAGTCTATCCTCTTCCGAAGCAAAGAGGGTTTCAGGGAGGATATATGATATTTCGAGTTCTATTTTTGTGAGAACTCTTTTTTTCTTTTCTTCTTTGAGTTCACTAATGCGCTCCTCGAGCATACGAAAGTAGAGAGTGAGTCCTATATCTTTGCTTTTTCCTGCTTGTTTTATACCGAGTACTTCTCCAGCACCACGCAGTTCCATATCTCGCATCGCTATCTCAAATCCTGCACCGAGTTCTCTATGATTTGCGATGGTTATGAGTCGTTCCTTTTCGTCTTTCCGGAGATCAGCTTTTCGATACATGAGATAACAATATCCTTGGAGGTCTTTTCGTCCAACTCTCCCCCTGAGTTGATGGAGGCTCGCAAGTCAGAAATCCTCAGGATCGATGATAATAATAGTATTTGCTCCGAGAAAGTTTACCCCATTTTCTATAATGGTTGTTGAGAGAAGAATATCATATTCTCATTTTTTAAAGGCATGAATCCTCTCTTCCATAATTTCTGCATGCATCTGTCCATGAGTTATGATAATTCGAGGTTGTTCATTTTCTTCTCATGTATCGAGTATCTCTTGTAGTTCTTGTTCGAGACTTTCTATTCCTCTGACTCGATTGTAGAGGATAATCATCTGTCCACCTCTCTCTCGCTCTCGCTCATAGGCATTTCGAATTACTTGGGCGTTCCATTTGAGAACAATCGTTTCTATAGATTTTCGTTTCTTCGGTGGAGTCGCGAGGATTGATATTTTTTTGAGACCTGAGAGAGCGAGATTGAGTGATCTGGGAATCGGGGTAGCAGAGAGTGAAAGAATATCAACTCATGAGCGAATCTTTTTAATCTTTTCTTTTTGTGATACCCCAAAACGATGCTCCTCATCGATGATGAGAAGTCCGAGTTTTTTATAGGTAACATCGTCCGAGAGAAGCCTATGAGTTCCTACAACTACATCGAGAGTTCCATCTTTGAGTTTGTCGAGAGTTTCTCGTACTTCTCGTTCAGTTTGCATACGGGTGAGGATTCCGACACTTACTCAAAATGGTGAAAGACGCTCGATAAATGTTTCATAATGTTCGTCTGCGAGTACGAGGAGGGGGGAGATGACGATGACTTGAGTTCCAGAGAGAACTGCTTTGTAGATGGCATTCATAGCAACTTCCGTTTTCCCGAATCAGACATCTCAGGAGATGAGTCTATCCATTGGTTCATCTTTTTCCATGTCTTCGAAAATTTCCTGTATTGCCTGAACTTGATCGTGAGTATGCTCATAGGGAAAAGCTTTTCTAAAGATATCTTCTTTCTCGCGAAAAATCGCAAAAGCACGTCCTTTCGCAAGAGTGCGCTTTGCAGATGTTTCTATGATATCCAGAGCAATCGCATTGATTTCTTCTTCCGTTTTTTCCATCGTTTTTTCCCACTCTTTTCCTGAAAGTCTCGTGAGTTCTGGAGTATTTTCTCCCAGATACTTACTTATACGATAGAGTTCTGTGAGGGGAACAAAGAGTTTATCATTATCAGCATAATGCAACTCTATGTATTCTCGCTCTATTTCTCAGAGAGTCTTCTTTACGACCGCATAAAAGAGAGCTATGCCATGCTCTCGATGCACAACATAATCTCATGGTTTTATTTGGAGAAGGAGATCGAGGTTTTTTGCGAGAGATTTTTTTTCTCGACGCTGAACAAACATCGGTCAGAGGATAGTATCACTGATAATAACATGTTTTTTCCCATCGATAGTTCCTCATGCACTCATGAGTCCACGACGCTCGATAGGAAATATGTTGATATTTTCCGCTCCTTTCGCTTTGTGAAATTCGAGGAAATCCCGTATTGTTTTTTCATACCGCGTATAGATATGGAGAAATATATGCTCATCTTTTATGAGATTTACGAGACTATCTATATGAGTTTCGGTATAGTCAAATCATTCGAGAGAGATACCATCTTTTTCTGTAAAATCTGGAAAATGAATGAAAGATTTCTTTTCCAGTTTTTCTCTATCTTCCAGAAAATCACATCCAGAAAGAATAATTTTCGTTTTTGTGAAATCGAGAAGTGTGTCATTGAGCTTTTCTGAAGTATCCCATATTTCTGTCTTTTTTGGTAAAATGAGCTTATTTTTATAGATGCGTTTCTCATGTGAATGTTCTACTATGTTATCGATTTCCGTATCAAACCACTCTATATCCCATGAAAGCCCGAGAGTATTCGCTGTAACACTCACGATACTTCATTTTTTCTCATAAGTGTTCTGACTTTTTGCGCCCGTTTCATGAGTATATCCTGCCTCTGTGAGACTCATAATAAAGTCATCCTGTCAGAGAGGCATATTTCGTTCTATACAGATAACACTATTTCGTTCTATATGGAGGAGATTTCCAGTTACTTTTAAGATATCAACATGCATGAAAAAATACCCATTTTCTCGTTCCTCTTGTGCAAGAAAGTCTCAGAGAGTTTTTATTTCTTGCCAGAGTTTGTTCGTGAGAGGGTATCCAAAGTGTCTGAGAGTTTCTAGATCATCTTCCTTATCTGTTATATAGAGGATTTTTTCTTCATGGGTAATACGACCGAGAAAGAAGATGCGAAAACTTGCAGTACAGGAATGATGATATATCTGATGCACGATTGAATTATACTTTCATGATATCTGTTTCTTTGTTCTTGAGCATTTCATCAACTTCTTTGATGCTTATATCAACTTTCTTTTGGAGG
>Ga0209594_1000381_pt1 | contig 28307 bp, 20 predicted proteins | sample AshMeaCrysSpring_FD_184126 | JGI IMG/M metagenome (GOLD analysis project Ga0209594, IMG submission 184126) | Groundwater microbial communities from Big Spring, Nevada to study Microbial Dark Matter (Phase II) - Ash Meadows Crystal Spring... | ecosystem: Environmental > Aquatic > Deep subsurface... | reverse complement strand
GCAACTATTTAAGATGTACAATGAATTGCTAGACAAATAATTTAATTCTGTAGTCGAGCGGTTAATGCGCAATTGGTTTCTTTGAATGTTTTTGAAATAAGAATTAGAGTCAGCTAGCCCACTTGCAACTCTCCATCATCATAGTCAACTACAATGTAAAATACTTTCTGGAGCAATGCCTTGCTTCGGTGCAGCTTGCCGTGCAGGGCTTAGAAGCTGAAGTATATGTGGTAGACAACCACAGCAGCGATGGTAGTGTGGCCTACCTGCAAGCGCTGTTTCCGCAGGTTAACTTTATTGCCCTTGATCACAATCCCGGTTTTGCCCGCGCCAACAACCTGGCCCTTGCCCGCTGCCGGGGCCGCTATGTACTTTTCCTCAATCCCGATACCATTGTAGCCGAGGACACGTTTAGCAAGGCCCTTGCCTTTATGGAAGCCCACACCGATGCGGGCGCATTAGGTATACGCATGGTAGACGGCAGCGGCCGTTTCTTGCCCGAAAGCAAAAGGGGCTTTCCCACGCCCTGGGCAGCCCTGTGCAAGCAGTTGGGCCTGTACCGTCTCTTTCCCAATTCGGCCATAATGAACCACTATTACTTGGGCCATTTGCCACCAAACAACAGCCACCCGGTAGAGGTGCTTGCCGGCGCGTTTATGCTGGTAAAAAAAATGGTGCTGGACCAGGTGGGCAGTTTCGATGAGCAGTTTTTTATGTACGGCGAAGACATAGACCTCAGCTACCGCATTACGCAGGCGGGCTATCGCAACTACTATTTTGCCAGCAGCACCATCATCCATTTCAAAGGCGAAAGTACAAGCCGCCACAGCCTGCAGTATGTACGGGTATTTTACCAGGCCATGCAACTGTTTGTAACCAAGCATTTCAAGGGCACAGGTGCAGGCTTGTACAGGGTGATGCTGTATGCGGGAATAGGGTTAAGGGCCTCAATAGGAACCATGAGCAGATTATTTACCCGCAAATCGCAAAACCTGCCAATGCCGCCGGATGTGGCATTAAAGGCCGAAGGTTGGCCTGCAGGCATGCAACTACCCGTAGCTATGCGGGTAGGGGAGCAACGCGTGGTATTGCATGATGCTGCTGCCGAAACATTTCCATCTTGCTGCGTGCTGGTGGTAGGAAACTCGCTGAGCTTATGGGCAGCAATAGGCAAACTTGAAAGCCTGGGTGCCCATACGCCTTGCTGGCTGCATGTGGCCAATACCCGCAGTATGGTGATGAGCAGCAACAAAGCTGCGGCAGGGCTTGCTGGAGAGTTTTGTGGTTGAAGATTTTAGTTGAATTACAGAGACCTAAGCTGCCCACCCAACACAATGGCTGTGATGCCGGAGCCTGCTGCAATAGATATGCCGTTTACTGTAACCGGAGCACTGGTGCGGTTGTAAAACAGAAACATCTCGCCATTGGTTAGTGCAAAGGAAATGGTGTAAGGACCACCTCCGGTAATATCGTACACCGGTGTGCGTGTGCTTACCGAGGTGCCACTGCTGAGGGTGGTTACGGTAAGCCTCATACCGCCTGCCGCCACAAAAAGAGCATTGGCGTTGCCGGTATTCTCGGTTTGCATTGTACTGCCACCACCATTATGCGTGGCAAAAAATGGCTGCTGCTGTATTGCCAGGGCTACTAACCGTAAAGAATCCGGCACGGCCTACCCCGTCGGTAAAAGCCCTTAGGGCGCTTTCGGCATTGGCAGAGTTGGTTATTTGTGCCTGGACTGCTCTGCCCGTGCCGGTTTGAGCGGCAAATACCGCGTTGCCGCCGCCAGAGGCTTGGCTGTAAACTCCATGCGCAGTGCCCGAAGTGATAGAATATAGTGCATCGCCGCCTCCGTTGGTTTGGGCAAACAGGGCGGGCGAGGTATTTGAAGCATTTGAAATGCGAAATATTCCTGCAGACGCACCAGTGCCCTTGTGCTCTCCATATACCGCAGCGGTTGTAGACCCATTGCCATTGGGTGTGCTTACAATGCCGGCGCCCAATCCTGTATTTTCCACATTGAGAGCAACGCTGATGCCTCCCCCATTGCTGGTTACCAGCAGTGCAAGGTTGTTATTGTTGGTATTGTTTACCACGAACCTGCCAGCCCGGCCAAGGCCAGCCTGGGTGGCGCTTATGGCATTACTGGTGTTTTCCGGATAGGATGAAATGAAGTTTGCAGCAGCGCCAATTTTGCTGTTGGTAAGTGCAAACAAAGGAGCAAAAGCATTGAGAATATCCTGGTTTTCGAGGTACATAATGCCTACCGAGGCGCCTGTGGTACTCTTGTATTTAAAACCCAGCATATTGGTGCCGGATGTTCCGTTTTCGAGCGAGTAGGCATAGGGTAGCCGCATCACCCAACTGCCTTTCCAACGGGTGCCGTCCCACATGTTGATGCCATTGCGCACGGTGTCGTATACAATCAGCCCTTTGTCTGTCATGATAAGGTTGTTAACCATTGCACCGGCATTCATTTGGCTGGGCGTAAGCTGGATGAGCATCAGGCCCTGGTTGTTGGTAGACGACCTGACATGCAGTATCGCATTTGGATGTATAGACGTAGTGCCAATACCCACCCTTTAGGTTTGGGCGCTTACCATGCCGGAAATCATCAAAAACAGCAGCACCGGGAATTTACCTGCTTGGGTAACTTGTGGCATAACATAGGTATTTTAGGATGATGAAAAAAAGTGCCAAAATTTGAATCATGCTTCCAAATTGGGACACGCTAAGAAAATGCGTTTTGGTGTAAACAGCAATAGCCCGAACAGTCGAAACTTGCTCAGGTTGGATTGCATGGCCAGAAACTTTGCGATTCAGGCAGGGAGAAAGGATGCCTATTTTTAATAAAACATCGTCTTGTACGGATACCGTATCGCATAGTGCGCCCGCACCTTGTCGAGTATGGTATTGCGCAACCCGTCTATATTCCATTTTTCGGTGGCGCTTACAAATATGGAATTGTATCCTGTTTCGCGGTTCCAGCGGTCCTGCAGGTCCTGCAGCATTTGCTGCTTTACTTCAGGGTCCAGCCAGGCATCAAAAGTGCGATCTTCGTACAGGTCCAGCTTGTTGAATATGCTGATCACCGGCTTGTCGTGGCAGTTCAGTTCATGCAGGGTTTTGTTTACCACGGCATACTGGTCTTCGTATTGCGGGTGGCTTACATCCACCACATGCAGCAGCACATCGGCTTCGCGTACTTCGTCCAGCGTGCTTTTAAAGCTTTCTACCAGGTGGTGCGGCAGCTTGCGGATAAAGCCCACGGTATCGCTCAGCAAAAAGGGCGTGTTTTCAAACACCACTTTGCGGGTGGTAGTATCCAGCGTGGCAAACAATTTGTTTTCGGCAAACACCTCGCTTTTGCTCAGCAGGTTCATCAGCGTGCTTTTGCCCACGTTGGTATAGCCTACCAAGGCCACGCGTATAAACTCGCCGCGTTCTTTGCGCTGGGTAAATGCCTGCTTGTCGTACTCGGCCAGCCGGCGCTTGAGCAGACTTATTTTTTCGCGTACTATACGGCGGTCGGTTTCTATTTCTGTTTCGCCGGGGCCCCGGGTGCCTATGCCGCCGCCCTGCCGCTCCAGGTGCTTCCACATACCGCGCAGGCGGGGCAGCAGGTATTGGTACTGTGCCAGTTCTACCTGTGCCTTGGCCTGTGCCGTTTTGGCGCGGTGGGCAAATATGTCCAGTATCAGGTCGCTACGATCGATGGTTGCTGTGCCTGTGGCTTCTTCAATGTTTTTGATTTGGCTGCCGGTAAGTTCATCATCGAATATGAGCAGGTCGGCGCCTTTCATTTTGGCGAAAGTGCCTATTTCTTCCAGCTTGCCCTTGCCCACAAAGGTGGCCCTATCGGGGTGGGGCAGCCTTTGCCAGAAGCGCTTGATGGCAAGGGCGCCTGCCGTTTCGGCCAAAAAGGCCAGTTCCTCCAGGTACTCTTCCGTTTGGGCCGATGTTTGGTGCTGATGCACGAGGCCTACCAGGATGGCTTTCTCTTCCTTTTTTACCGCTTGTTTTTTTTCAATCATGCTTGGTGTCCGGCATCGTAGCCGGGTGTTGTGCCAAAATTAAACCCCCACCGGTTGGCCGGCAGGGGTTAAAAAGAATATTTTCCTTCGGCTGCTGCATTAGAGCGCACTAATGCACAAGCCGGCGCTCCACACGTTTATTTGAGGTCCAGAGCCTTCCTTAAAAAAGGGGGTAAGCTGGTAGGCACCATAGGCTGTAAAATTGCCATAGCCAAAACGGAGCGTAGCAGCTAGGCGTGTATTGTTGTAATACAGCTTGCTTTTTTCTTTCATCTGGTATTTGCTCCCATACAAGCTTTGGCCGCTGGCATTTACGAAGTCTTTGTTTTTTACATAACCGGCAATGGCGGTGCCTACTTTGGCACCCACGGCTATTTTCCAGCTCTTATTACTGTTCATGGGGTTAAACAGGTAGCGCAGTTCTATTGGAGCTTCCAGCCATACGGCGTTTACCTGGCTTTTTTTGAAATGGTCAACTTTGGAGGCATCATTAAAAGTGGCAACTCCTTTGCCGTTTCGGTTTACAATGTCTATTGCGGTGTTTTCAAAATTCATTTTGTGCGAGCCCACGCCTGCGCCAATGGCCACGCTCCATCGGGGGTCGGTTTTAAACAATATGTCGAACATGGCATAGGCATTCAGGTGGCGGTGAAAGCCAGTAGGGTTCAGCGTATCGGGAGAGGTAATCCAGCCATCGTAGCCATATTGAATCATGATATGGTCGTTGGCACGGCGGGTAAGTTTTACATCGCTCCATTTGGGCTTTTGCTTGCCGCTTTCTTTGGTTTGCTGTGCCTCGCAATCAGTTATTAAAAATGCCGTGATGATTAGCACGGCGCTCAACTTTGTCATAACTTGTTAAAAGCCGCTAAGGTAAAGGGCGGGGGCGAAAGAAATAGTTAAAAGGGAGGCTGGCAGACAAGGCTTCTTTTGTGAAACAGGCTATCACCTTAATGGCGTCGACGCTGTTCTCCAAATGCGCTGCGCTGCAAACAAAGAGCACAAATTGTATTTGAGCAGGCATAATGTTAGTCCTGATTATGGAAGAGTGGGTGATTTTTGGTCGTAAGCACGAACAATTTCGAAAGATTTCTTAGCTGAAAATTGCTTCAAAGTCGGATGCTTTTTTTGCCTGAAATGCATGTTCAAAAAAAAATAATTTGCGGCAATAAAAATCTTATTACTTTGCACCTGTTTAAGGGTTTAGGGTTTTGAAAATTTCCCCTGTGTCTACAGGGGATTTTTATTTTAAGTTGCTGATAGCGAAGGGTTTTTGAAATTTGATTTGGTTGTTAATAAGAATCTTCATATGGCAGATGCGGTTTTAGTGTAATGCCCACTCTGTCTTATTGTACTATCGTATGTAGTTTTGCCACCGGTATTTATTGCCGTTATCATAATGGCAGATGATGTTACTTTTTATAATTGTTTCAGCCAACAAACGACCATACCGTATTGACTCTTGGTGCAAATAACATCTTATGTCAGGGTTTTGGGCTTATTTCCGCTGTGCGGGTAGTATTGTTGCTTCCAATCACTTTTTCTCAGTGGTGTGGCAAACCGCAATTGCAGTACCTTTCCGGTTCGAAAACGTACAACCGGCAAAGCATGAATGATGTGCTGCCGAATGAATGCCTGTAGCCATGCAAACCATTGATTCCCACCAGCATTTCTGGATTTATGACCCGCAGCGCGATAGCTGGATTGACGAAAACATGCAGGTGATACGTCGCAATTTTTTGCCTGCCGACCTGCAGCCAGTGCTTCAGACCAACGGCATAAATGGTTGCGTGGCAGTGCAAGCCGATCAGTCGGAATATGAAACCAATTACTTGCTGGGGCTGGCCGCCGAAAACACCTTTATAAAAGGCGTGGTGGGCTGGGCGGATCTGCGCTCTATTGAGTTGGAAAAGCACCTGGAGCAATGGCGGGGAAACCCGCTGCTCAAAGGTTTCCGTCATGTGCTTCAAGGCGAAAAAGACAGGGCCCTCATGCTGCAGCCGGCATTTATTCGCGGCTTGCGCACGTTGCAGCGTCATAGCTATACGTACGATATCCTCGTTTTTCCAGACCAGCTTAAGTACGTAGAGCAGCTAACAGGCGCCCTGCCCGACATGCCATTTGTAATAGACCACCTGGCCAAGCCGTACATCAGAAGCGGCAACATAGACGGGTGGGAGCATTTTATGAGTTTGATAGCCCAGCACAGTCATGTGTACTGCAAGGTAAGCGGCATGGTAACAGAGGCGGCCTGGAATGGCTGGACCTACGAGCAATTGGTGCCCTACCTGGATGTGGTAACCGAGGCCTTTGGTACCCAGCGGCTTATGTACGGTAGCGACTGGCCCGTGTGCCTGGTAGCGGCTCAATATAGCGAAGTGGTTGGCGTGGTGCGACGCTACTTCGAAAGCTTTTCGCAAGTCGAAAAGGATGCTATTTTTGGAGGTAATGCTGCACAGTTTTACCGGTTGTAGCATATTATTCTTATGCATTTGCACCAATATCATCTTTCTCCAATGAAGCATATAATTCTCATTGCCTTTGCGCTTGGCGCCGCACAATGGCATGCCGCTGCGCAAATGACATCCATTGCCCCAAAGTTGGCAACCCCGCAATCGCAGGGTTTTTCGGCCACGCGTTTGCAGCGGCTCGACAATCTTCTAAACAACCTGATAAAAGACGGTCAGCTAAACGGCGCTACGGTACTGCTGGCGCGCAACGGGAATACATTTTATTACAAAAGTTTTGGCTATGCAAATGTGGAGCAACAGCAGCCCATGCGCAACGATCATATTTACCGCATTGCCAGTATGACCAAGCCGGTGGTGAGTGTAGCGCTGATGACACTGTACGAAGAAGGCAAATTTTTGCTCGATGATCCGGTATCGAAGTTCATTCCAGAGTTTAAGAATCCGGTGGTGCTGGATAAGTACAATGCTGCCGACACTACCTACTCCACGCGGCCGGCAAAAAATGAAATAACCATACGCAACCTGCTTACCCACACTTCGGGCCTTGGCTATGCGCAAATAGGCGCCGCGCAGGCAAATGCTATTTATTACAAAGCAGGTATCAATGGAGGAATCGGCACGCCTTTTTCTACCCTTAAACATGTGATACCCAGGCTGGCAAAGCTGCCCCTGTTTCAAGATCCTGGCAGCGCTTATTTGTATGGCCTTAATACCGATGTGGCTACCTGGTGGAGGTAATAAGCGGCATGCCCCTCGATCGCTTTCTGCAGGAGCGCATCTTTGCTCCGCTGGGCATGAGCGACACCTATTTTAATTTGCCTGCAGCAAAGCAAAGCCGCCTGGTACCGTTATATATGCAGGATGGCGAAGGTAGGCTGCGGGTGCAGGATTCGCTTATCGGCTTAAATGGCACTTTCCACCGAGACTTTCCCAAAACACCCGGTGGCACATATTTCAGTGGCGGTGCAGGCCTTGCCTCTACAGCATACGACTATGCCTTGTTTGCCCAAATGCTGGCTAACGGTGGACAGCTTGGTGGAAAACGCATCTTGGGCCCGGCCACCATAAAACTGATGACTTCCAACCATATTGGCGACTTTGTGATGTTTAACGATACCAACAAGCCGCGCCGCTTTGGCCTCGGCTTTGGAATAGCTACCGAATATGCCGAGCGCAGCAACATGGCCCCCGTTGGCACCTATGGTTGGGATGGGATGTTTGCCTCCACCTTTGTGGTAGACCCCGTGCACAACCTCCTAATTGTGATGATGCGCAATATCTGGCCCACACGGCATTGGGATCTGAACGATCGTATAAAGCCGCTCATTTACCAGGCGATGGAGTAGGGGGTGAGCAGAGGTGAGAGGTGAGGGATTGAGAATACAAAATGAGAAATAAGGAATAAAAAATAATTAATAAGGAATTGTTGTCAAATCCAATTAAGCAGGCGAGGAAAATATTAATTAGATAAAACATAATATATGAAGGATAAAGTTGTTGCCAATTATTTCCGGTTGTTTGGTGGAGAGCCTTTGGTTGTGCGTTCGCCGGGGCGAATAAACATCATAGGCGAGCATACCGACTATAACGAGGGATTTGTGTTGCCGGCGGCTATTGACAAGGCTATTTATGTAGCCATTGGCAAACGCCACGATGATGTAATCAGCTTGTACGCCGGCGATTTTGAGCAAAGCCACGAGTGCTATTTGCAGGAGGTAAAGCCTACCGAAAAGCATTGGCCCAATTATGTGCTGGGTGTGGTGGATCAACTGCAAAAGCGGGGTTTGGTAGTAGGCGGATTTAATTTAGTGGTGGATGGTGATATACCTATCGGGGCCGGCTTGTCATCGTCGGCAGCAGTAGAATGCGCGGTGGCATATGCGCTCAACGAGATGTTTGGCCTGGGCCTGGGCCGCATAGAAATGGTGCACCTGGCGCAAAAGGCCGAGCATGAGTTTGCCGGTGTGCGCTGTGGCATCATGGATCAGTTTGCCAGTATGATGGGCAAGGCCGGGCATGCCATTAAACTTGACTGCCGCAGCCTGGAGTACGAATATGTACCGCTTGATTTGCGGGGTGCAAAAATTGTGCTGCTCAACACCAATGTAAAGCATAGCCTGGCAAGCAGCGAATACAATGTGCGCCGGCAGCAGTGCGAGCGGGGCGTGACCCTTATTCAGCAGCATGTGCCCGAAGTACATAGCCTACGCGATACCACTGTGGATATGCTGGATGCCTATGTAAAGCAGGATGCCGAAGTATATAATCGTTGCCGCTACGTGGTGGAAGAAATAGGCAGGTTATTGCTGGCATGTGAAAAATTGCAACAGGGACATTTGGAAGATTTGGGGAAACTGATGTATGCCACACATGATGGCCTGAGCCGCGACTATGGCGTAAGCTGCAAAGAACTGGATTACTTGGTAGATGCCATAAGAGAAAACCCGGCTGTGCTGGGTGCCCGCATGATGGGCGGTGGCTTTGGCGGATGCACCATTAACCTGGTAAAGGAAGAAGCAGTGGATAGCCTGATAGCCAACCTGGGCGCAGCCTACGAAAAAGACATGAAACTACCCCTGACGGCCTATGTGGCCACTACGCAGGACGGTACAGGCCTTATGTAACCTCTGCCCTATACATCAGGATGGTTGGCGCTTGCCTTTGGCCAACCTTAGCCGCATTATATAACTACGCGTAAAAAACGATTGCTATGCGCAATATTTCTGCATTGTTTTTGGCAGTATGCATGCTGCCTGTAAGTAAACTTCTAGCACAGGCTACACTTGTGCTAAATGCCGATCAAAGCAAAGCTACCATTAGCCGGCATATTTATGGCCATTTTGCCGAGCACCTGGGCCGCTGCGTGTACGATGGCTTTTATGTGGGGGAGGACAACACCCGCATAGCCAATACTGCCGGTGTGCGCAACGACATTATTGAAGCCCTCAAAAAGCTGAAAGTGCCTAACCTGCGCTGGCCCGGCGGCTGCTTTGCCGACACTTATCACTGGAAAGACGGCGTGGGCCCCAAAGGCGAAAGACCGGCCATTGTAAATCATTGGTGGGGAGGCGTTACCGAGAATAACAGCTTTGGCACTCACGATTTTTTGAACATGTGTGAATTGATAGGCGCCGAACCCTACCTGGCAGGTAATATTGGTAGCGGACAAGTGCAGGAACTGGCCGATTGGGTGCAGTATGTAAACTTTGACGGCAAGAGCCCCATGAGCGACTGGCGCCGCAAGAGCGGCCGCGACAAGCCGTGGAACGTGAAGTACTGGGGCGTGGGCAACGAAGCCTGGGGCTGCGGTGGCAATATGCGCCCCGAATACTATGCCGACCTCTACCGCAAGTATGCCACTTTTATGACCAACTGGACCAACGAAAGCAAACTATTCCGCATAGCAAGCGGGGCCAACGGCGGCGATTATAACTGGACCGAAGTGCTGATGAAAAATATTCCGCACAACATGCTGGAAGGTATAGCCCTGCACCACTACTCGGTTATTGATTGGAGTAAAAAAGGACCGGCCACCGGCTTTAGTGAAGAGCAGTATTTTAACACGCTGAAGAATGCCTGGAAAATGGAGGAGCTTGTAAGACGACATAGCACCATTATGGATCGCTACGACCCTAATAAACGCGTAGCACTGGTGGTGGATGAGTGGGGTGGTTGGTACGATGTGGAGCCCGGTACCAACCCCGGCTTCCTGCATCAGCAAAATTCCATGCGCGATGCTATGATTGCCGGCATAACACTCAACATCTTTAACAACCATGCCGACAGGGTGCGCATGGCCAACCTGGCGCAAACCATCAACGTGCTGCAGGCAGTTATCTTAACCAAAGAAGATAAAATGCTGCTAACGCCTACCTATCATGTAATGGAAATGTACAATGTGCACCAGGATGCCCAACTGCTGGACCTGAAACTGCAAACCAAGGACTACATGCTGGGCAACGAAAAACTGCCTGCGGTGCATGCCTCGGCCTCCAAAAACAAAGAAGGCGTAGCACATATTTCGCTTACCAATATTGACCCCAAAAACACGCAGGAAATTACCATCAACCTGAGGGGTGCGGGCTACACCACCGTAAGCGGCCGGGTGCTGGCATCTGCCGCCATTACCGACTACAACAGTTTTGAAAAGCCCAACTTGATTCAGCCGCAAGCCTTTAAGGGCGCAATGCTGAAAGACGGTACAGTTACGGTAATAATGCCTACCTGCTCGGTGGTAGTGCTCGCTCTAAAATAGCAGCAGGCCATTTCAACCCTGACACACCGTTCGTGCATGAAGAAATTTTTGCACGAACGGTATTTTTTGGCTGCTTGTAAATAGATTACAGTCTTATGCCCCAACATTTGCCTGCTTACCAATTTAAGAGCATAAGCAACACAACCAAAAAGCACTATGCCAAACCTTGAAATATATAAAGCAAGCGCCGGCAGCGGAAAAACCTGGCAACTGGCGGTAAACTACCTGAGCTTGCTGCTGGCCAACCCCGACAATTACCAGCGCATACTGGCCGTAACCTTTACCAATAAGGCTACTGCCGAAATGAAAGCACGCATACTGCATGTACTGAAAGGCCTCGCCAATAACCCGGGCAGCAACGATGCAAAACCCTACCGAGATGAACTGCTGCGCCGCTTTCCGAACCTTGCAGAAACTGAGCTTAGCAAGCAGGCCGGCATGCTGTACAGCACTATTCTGCACAACTATGGCCGGTTTTCTGTTACCACTATTGATTCCTTTGTGCAGCGCATTATCCGCTCCTTTGCCTGGGAAATAAATATTGACAGCGGCTTTCAACTGCAGCTGGATACCACACCGGTAAAAGAAGACCTGGTACTGCGCCTGTACAAACGACTGGAAACAGATGACGACCTGCGCACCTGGGTGGTAGACCTTGCAAAAGCCCGGCTGGAAGAAGGCCTGGGTTGGAATATGAAAGACGAAGTGCTGCGCATGGCCGATGAACTTTTTAAAGAACGCTTTGCCGACTTTGAAGCCGCCCTGCGTACACTGGAGGCAGCGGGCGACATCAACGAAGCGTTCAGGCAACTGAGCAAGCGGGTAAATGCTGAAGTGGCCACTTTTGAAAAGGAATGGAAAGCGCTTGGAAAACAGGCACTAAACCTGATAGAATCATGCGGGGCCACTCCTGCTGATTTTCATTATGGCGCTAAGGGGTTCATTAACTATGCTTACAAAATAAGTAGGGGCCAGGTAGAAGAACCCAATACAAGGGTAACTGAAATATTGGCTGATGCTAACCGCATGGCAGCCACCAAAGCAAGCGTAGCTGCCAAAGCAAATATTGCCATCATACAAGATGCTTTGCACCGTTTGTACCAGCAGTTTGATGAATGGTATCAAAACCGCGTACCGCAGTATTATACAGCCAAAGCCATTCGCAAAAACCTTGGCGTACTGCGCCTGATGCGCGTATTTGCCGAAGAACTGAAAAACTACCGTGCCGAAAATAATCGCCTGCTGATGAGCGACACCCACCTGCTCCTGCGCGAGCTTACCAAAGAAACCGATACCAGTTTCATATTCGAAAAAATAGGCACACAATACAACCACTACCTGATAGATGAGTATCAGGATACCAGCGCCTTTCAGTGGGATAATTTTAAGGCCCTGGTGCAAAACTCGCTGGCCGAAAGTAACTACAACATGCTGGTGGGCGATGTAAAGCAGGCCATTTACCGCTGGCGCAATGGCGACTGGCGACTGCTGCTGAATAAGGTAGAACAGCAAATTGGGCCCGGTGAGGTAAGGGTGCAAAACCTGCAGGACAACCGCCGCAGCACCCGGGAAGTAATTGAGTTTAACAACTACCTGTTCACCGCCGCACCGGCCCTGCTGCAGAATGAAATGAATGCCGAAATGGCTCAGGCTCCGGCCAACGTATTAAAGCGCCTTACGCAGGAGGGTTATACGCAGATATACAACAAAGCTTATGCCGATGCTGTGCAGGCGGTACCCGATACGGCAGCTACCGGTGGCGTGGTACGTATAGAAATGGTGCCTGATAAAGATGATCAGGGAGAGGCCCTGCAGTACACCGAAGTGGTAATGGCCGCCCTGCACCACCGCATAGGCCTGTTGCTGCAAGAGGGCTACCGGGCTGCCGATTTTGCCATCCTTACCCGAACCAATGGCGAGGCAGCCCAGATTGTAAACGACCTGATAATGCTGCAACAACAAACCGGTTCGCATTCCTACGACCTGCTGAGTGGCGAGGCGCTGATGCTGCATGCCAATCATGCGGTGCAACTGCTGCTTTGCGCCCTGCGGGTGCTGAGCGATAGCCGCGACACCCTATCCCTTGCCAACCTGAGGCACCTGTACAGGGTGTATACCTCCTCGCCTGCGCCCGACTACGAAGTTTTTGCCACCAGCGCCGACATGACAGGCCTACCAGCCCTTTTTGCACAGGGCAACATGGAGTTGCGCGGACAGGCGCTTGCTGAAATCGTTCATCAACTCATTATCATTTTCCATCTGCACCGCGGCGAAGCAGATGCACCCTACCTGTTGGCCTTTCAAGACGTGGTATCCCAATGGAGTAAGTACGGCGAAACAGGCCTGGAAGCCTTTTTGCAATACTGGGATACTGAAGGCGTAAAAAAAGCCCTGCCCGGTGGCGCCAATACCAACGCGGTGGAAGTAATAACCATTCACAAAGCGAAAGGCCTGGCATTTACCGTGGTGCTGATGCCTTACCTCGATTGGGAACTTACACCGGCAGGGTTTAAAGCGCCCAATATATGGGTAAATACCTCGGGCACACCCTACAACAATATTCCGCTGGTACCCGTGCGCTACAATGCCACATTGGCCCACAGCGCCTTTGCATACGAGTACTTTGAAGAACAGATGTTTAGTGTAATGGATAACCTGAATGTGCTATATGTGGCTTTTACACGTGCAAGGCACAGGATATATGCCTGGGCCCCCGGCAAAGCAAATGAGAATGAAAGTAAAAAGGGAAGTGGCATCAACAAAATACATAAGCTGCTGTTGTCTGCTGCCGGCAATAAAGGTTTGGATGATACGAATGAAGTAACCGACGGTTTTGACAAAGATGCTATGGTGTGGCAATATGGCCAGCCACTAAGCCCGGGCGCCAATAACAGTAAACCTGTCGCAGAAGTGATGCCAGCCCTGCACTACCACCGTTGGCAGCCTGCTGTAAAGGTGCGCTACCGTGCTATGCCTGCAGACCCGGAAGCTACGCAGCAACTGCCGCGCAACGCAGGCACCTTGCTGCACGAGGCATTGGCCAGGCTGCAAACGCCCGCCGACGTGGAATTGGTGGTTCATCAAATGCAGGTGCAGGGTTTGGTAAGCAGCAGCCAATACCAGCAACTGCGCAAAACGCTGGGCCAGGTGCTGCAACTGCCCTTGCTTGACGCATGGCGTCAGGGCCGCATGCAGCGCATGAGCGAGCGCAGCTTGCTGGCCACAGATGGCAGCCTTAAGCGACCCGATATGGTGCTGTATAATACAGAAAGTACCCTGGTAATTGATTTTAAGTTTACCCAAAGCCAGGACCAGGAGGCAAGTTACCATGCGCAAGTGCTGGAATATGTGCACCTGTTAGCTGCATGCGGCTTTGCTGGTGTATCCGGGGCCGTGGTATATGGTTTTGAGACAAGGGTGCTGAATGTATAACAACAGAATGCTATGCATTGCCATGGCTGGGCAAGCTACTAACCGCGTAACGAAACAATCTGTAAGTGAATGGAATCAAACGAATCAATTAAAGCAGCAATGACACCTTTTTTACATACCGCGGCAAATGAATTATACCTACGCCACAAGGGTAGCTTGCACAGGCTTGCCGTGGTTTTTCCCAACCGGCGGCAGGGTATCATTTTCTTAAAACACCTGGAGCAAATAGCCGCCCCGCCGGTGGTGCTGCCCGAGGTACTTACCATAGAAGAACTGGTGCAGCGGTCGGCCGCATTGCCGATGGCCGATGGGCTGGTACAGGGTTTTGTGCTGTATGAGGCCTTTTCCGAAATTAGCCTGAATGAGGGCGATAGCCCCGACAGCATTCCGCCGCTGGATGTGTTTTACAGCATTGGCGAAACCCTGCTGCGCGACTTTCGCGACCTCGATCACTACCTGGCTAATATTGACCAGGTATGCCACCTGCTGTACAACATTGAGTTGATTGACACCCAGTTTGACTACCTTACCACCGAGCAGCGCAATTTTTTGAAGTCGTTTTGGGAAAGCACCAAAAGCAAGAGTGCTATTCAGCAAAAATTCCTGAAGTTGTGGCAACGGCTGCCAGCCATTTACCGTTTGTATCATCAAAAGCTATACGAGAGGCAGCTTACCACCCTGGGCATGTGCTACCGCCAGTTGGCCGATGGCAAACCTCAACGCGCATCGTTTGACGCAGGCTGGGACCATGTAGCTTTTGCAGGCTTCAATGCCTTTAACCGTGCAGAAGAAACTTTTGTGAAACGCTGGTGCAATAATGGCCGCGCCACCTTATGGTACGATGCCGACAACTGGTATGCCTCGCCCCACGACACGCATGCAGCAACCCCCATTGTGCTGCAGGAAGCCGGCCACTTTTTGCGTCGCAACTTGTATGAACTGGACCTCAAGGGCGAGCTGCCCCTGCTGAATGCTATCGCCAACCGCACCCAGCCGGTAGAAGTAATAGCCGTGCCGGGTGCTTTGGCACAGGCTAAACTGGTAACCGGTTGGTTGAGCAGGCTTACGGCTGCCGGCCAAGAAGAAAGCGCTGCAATTTTGCTTGCCGATGAGGGCCTGCTGCTGCCTGTGCTGCAGTCGCTGCCCGATGATGGACAGCCGGTAAACATAACCATGGGCTACCCCCTGGCACAAAGCCCCGTGCACTCGTTTGTGCGGCTGTTTTTTGCCCTGCATGCCGATCTGCAGTCACATCAGCAGCGCAGTGTATACTTTGAGCATGCCGAGGCGTGGCTTAGCCATCCCTTTTGCGACTGGAAGCAGGAAGAAGCACACCAACTGCGAAAAAAAATGATGGACAAAACCTGGATCAGAGTGCCACTGAGAGAATTGCAGGGTTACTCCGAAACGGGCAACTGGTTGTTTGCGCCGCTCACCGGCTCGCAGGATGTTTGCGGCAGGCTTTGCACGATAATGGGATGCATCAGCAGCCAACCGGCGCTGTCCGACGATGCATTGCTGCAGGGGCTTATTACCGCTGCCTGGCAGGCACTGCAGCAGGCGGCGCCATTGTATGCCACGCTGCGGCCGGCCCCTTCCACCGAATTTTTGGGGAGCATATTGCTCCGGCAACTGGCAGGCATTTCGGTACCCTTTGAAGGTGAACCGGTAGAGGGCATACAGGTAATGGGGTGGCTCGAAAGCCGCGGCCTCGATTTTGACCACCTGCTGGTGTTGGGCGCCGGCGAGGGTAGCCTGCCCCGTAGCACCGGGCCCAATAGCTTTTTGCCCCACAACGTGCGCCGCGCTTTTGGCCTGCCCGTACCCGAGCACCAGGATGCCATTTTTGCCTATGTGTTTTACCGCCTGCTGCATCGAAGCAGCCACATTACCCTGGTGTATAATAGCCTCAATACCGATGAAAATACAGGCGAGCCAAGCAGGTTCATTCAGCAAATAGCCTTTGAAACCAATATACCTGTGCACAACAGGCATCCGGGTTTTGTGGTAAAGCCCGAGCCGGTGCAGCCCATTTGCATACCCAAATCAAAGAAGGTGCTCAGCACGCTGTACGCTATGTACCTGGGCGATGAAAGAAGCATGATGAGCCCAACAGCCATTGGTACATGGCTTACCTGCCGGTTGCAGTTTTACTTTAAATACATTGCCCGCCTGAAAGCACCCGAAAAGCTGAGCGATGGGGTAGAAGCTGATGTGTTTGGCAAAGTGGTGCATGCGCTTATGGAATTGCTGTACCGCGCCTTGGCACAAAAGCGTGGCGATTCGCTGGTATTGCCCGAAGATTTTGGCTGGATGCACGAGCAAATACCGATGCTTACCGATGAGGCCTTCCGCAAAGGATGGCGTGCAGGCGAAGAAGGCAAACCTTATGAATACACCGGTGAACTGATGGTGATTCATGAAGTAGTGCAGCAATATGCAGGCGCATTTTTGGAGGTTGATGCGGAGTACGCACCGTTTGAAGTATGCGAACTGGAAAAAAAGATGGAGCAGATGTTTGCCATATCGGTAAATGGAAAACAGGAAAACCTGCTGCTAGGTGGCTATACCGACCGGGTAGACCTCAAAAACGGAGTGTATCGCATGGTGGACTATAAAACCGGCGGCGATAAAACTGACTTTGTAAGCCTCGAAAAGCTTTTTGAACGCGATGGAAAAAATCAAAACAAGGCTGCCCTGCAAACCCTGATGTATAGTTGGCTTTTCAGCAAGGAGTTTCCAAAACGAAAGCGCTTTGAGCCTGCCCTGGTACCCATTCGCGAAATGGCAGAGGAAAAAACAAACACGCAATTGATGGCCAAAAAAGAAGGCGGCGCCGTAACGGCCGACCGCATGCCCGATATACTAATTGAAGTAATGGACAGAATGAAAACCTTGCTGGAAGAAATGTTTGACCCCGCAGTGACTTTTGACCAAACCACTTTGGTAAAAAGTTGCTCATGGTGCGACTACAAGGGCATTTGCGGCAGGTAACACATACAAAAGGCAGAAAGTGATGTATTTCCTGCCTCATAAAGTGCTTCAGGTGGTGTGCAGCCCGTTACTTCACAAAGTCGAGCAGGTGCCGGCTAAGGCCTTTAATGTTTACCCGCGATGACTGGCTTGTGGTGGTGCATTCAGCGGAATCGTCATCGCTTTGCCTGGCAGAACAACTGTGTGTATAATAGCTGTATCCTGCTGCAAACAAAAAGGTGGAAAGAACGGCGGCGAGTAGTGTGCGTGTGAATACCTTTTTCATAATGTCTTGTTTGGTGGTGTATGATGGTGGCTTTTTGCCCCCCGAAGCAGTTTGTAAACAGGCGGCTGAAAGCCCTTATTTCTTGTGTGCTACGGGAATATGACGCAAGCTATTCAGCAAACGTTACAGCAGGATTAAACTTTATTTTTCGGCAGGCTTTTTTAACCATCATTAACAAAGCGGCACGGGCAAATGGCAAAAAAGGGCTTCAAACGGCAGAACGAATACTATAAACGGCCATTTCTGCCAGCGGCACGGTGGTGTAATACAAGCATTTACCCGGCAAACGTTCCTGCAGCTTTGTTTGATCATGATGCTCCATTTGCTGGATTCGCCGGCTTACCTTTGCCGCCACGAAAACTTGCCAATACCATGAACGAAAAATTTGTAGCCCGCATCAAGGGTGAACTTGCTGAAATAGAATCTGCCGGCCTTTTTAAGCGCGAACGTATTATTACCACTCCGCAGGGCGCCGAAATAGAAGTGAAAATGCCCGATGGCGACGGTGGTATGCGCCATGTGCTCAACTTTTGTGCCAACAACTATCTGGGCCTGAGCAGCCACCCCAAAGTGATAGAAGCGGCACACAAAGCCATTGAAACTCACGGTTATGGCATGAGCTCGGTACGCTTCATTTGCGGCACACAAGACATCCATAAAGAACTGGAGAAAAAAATTGCTCAATTTCTGGGTACGGAAGACACCATTTTGTACGCCGCTGCCTTTGATGCCAACGGCGGGCTGTTTGAGCCCCTTTTCAACGAGGAGGATGCCATCATCAGCGATGCCCTCAACCACGCCAGCATTATAGATGGGGTGCGCCTGTGCAAGGCCCAGCGCTACCGCTACGAGCACAACAATATGGACGACCTGGAGGCCAAACTGCAGGAAAGCCAGCATTTGCGCAGCCGCATTATTGTTACCGATGGCAGCTTTAGCATGGATGGTACCATCGCCCGCCTGGATGTGATTTGCGACCTGGCTGATAAATACGATGCCATTGTGATGATAGACGAATGCCACAGCAGCGGCTTTTTGGGTAAAACCGGCCGCGGTACCCACGAATACCGGGGCGTGATGGGCCGTATGGATATTATTACCGGCACCCTGGGCAAGGCCCTGGGTGGCGCCAGTGGTGGCTTTACCAGCGGCCGCAAAGAGATTATTGAAATGCTGCGTCAGCGTAGCCGCCCCTACCTGTTCAGTAATACGGTAGCGCCTAGCATTGTGGGTGCAAGCATAGCTGTGCTGGATATGCTTACCGAAACCACCGAGCTGCGCGACAAACTGGAATACAATACCAAATACTTCCGCAGCAAAATGACGGAGGCCGGCTTCGACATTAAACCTGGCGACCATCCCATTGTACCCGTTATGCTGTACGATGCCGTGCTGGCGCAAAACTTTGCCGCTCGTATTCTCGACGAAGGCATATATGTTATAGGCTTCTTCTTTCCTGTGGTAGCCAAGGGGCAGGCCCGCATTAGGGTTCAGCTAAGCGCCGCGCATGAGCAGCATCACCTGGATAAAGCCATAGAGGCATTTACCAAAGTGGGTAAGGAACTTGGCGTGGTAAAGTAGCAGGACATGCATAGCTGTCTTTTTTCTGCTGCACTTTGTAGGAAAAGCAAGAGATAAAAAAGATTTCAGCGTCACTTCAAAAAGGTAAATTCGTTTAACCCTCTATTCTTAAAAGATTATCGTCGTATTAAACGCTTGATAACTTACAGTTGACGTCACTTACGGCGATGGTGCGCCATACGTTTTTTCCGTAAGCGTCAATTGCCGTTGTCCATTTTTCCAAACAATGCTCACTACAAAAAGCAGGTTGTAAATGCTGTCGGGTATTTCCTGCATAGATGGCTGCAGGCCAATATGGCGCAGCATGCCCGGTACCGTATTGCTGTGCCCGGCTATGGTAAAAGCCTTGCCTTTTATTCGGGCAAGCGAATCTATGAGGGTATTATATGATGCAGCCTGGTAGCGCACGATGGTCATGTTTTTTGCCTGCGCCAGTGGCTCCAGGGTTTGATAGGTGCGTTTGTATTGTGTGGCAAACAGGGCGCCAAGGGTGCGTTCTTTCAGGCTGTCGCGCAGGGTACGGGCACGGGCTTGTCCGGCCGGGCTCAGATCCACATCAGTATTCATGGTGTTGTTGGGGGCAGCCTTTTCTGCATGGCGTACTACATACAGGGTGGTGGTGCTGCAAGCGCTCAGCAATATGAATAGAGCCGAAATTGCAACGAGTATCCGACTGTAGTGAACGTAGGAGTAAGCAAGTTTAAAAATTTTGCCCATGTACCGGTAGAATTTGGAAGCGAAAAGTACCCTATTTTTCCGAAGCAAATGCTTGAAGTTCTGCTTGCTGCACTATGGAGAAGCTGGTAACACTCCCTTTTTGGAAACGCGCACCGGTGGCCAGGCTGGTGTTGCCGCTTGCTGCGGGCATTTTGCTGCAGTGGTATGCGCTGCTGCCTGCCTGGGTAAGTGAGATAACCCTGGGTGCAGGTTTGGTGGCATTGCTGCTTGTGGGTTGGCGTAGGGTGAGTAGCCGCAGCGCTTTTGGAATCATACTGCACCTGGCGCTAATGGCTGGCGGTATGATGCTGGTGGTTATCAATCATCCGCAAAAGCTGCAAGATAACTTTGATAAACACTATCGCCCCGGCGTCACCCTGGTAGCCACCCTGCAAGAGCCACTTGTAAACAAACCCAACTCGCTGAAGGCACTGGCTTTGGTGGCTATTCTGGATAGTGCCGGCAACCTGCAGCCACTACCGGCCAAAGTGATTATTTACCTGGAAAAGGCAACGGCCCCGGCGCTTTGGTATGGCAGCAAATTGGTTTTCAACCAACCGGTGCAGGATATTCGCAATAGCGGCAATCCCGGGTCATTCAATTACCGGCAGTATTGCATGTTTAACAACATTGCCGGGCAGGTGTACCTAAAAGGCAACGCTTATCAAATGGTGCCAACGTCAAGGCCAAAAACGTTGCAGGCCGGGCTGTTTCAGATACGCGACTACGTGCTGGCCCTTTTTCGCAGGAATATCCGTCAGGCGGTTGAGTCAGGTGTGGCCGAGGCGCTGCTGCTGGGCTACCGCGACGATCTCGACAAGTCACTTACAGAGCAGTATGCCAATACCGGCGTCATTCACATTATTGCCATCAGCGGTATGCACCTGGGCATGATATATTTTTTGCTGATGGTGTTACTTGCGCCCCTGGCTAAAGTGCGGGGAGGCAAATACGTGCAATTGTTCCTGATACTGGCTGCCATCTGGTTTTTTGCCCTGCTTACCGGCGCGGCGCCTTCAATTGCCCGTTCGGCTATTATGTTCAGCATAGTGGCTTTTGGCATGGTCATCGGCCGCAAGGGCAATATCCTCAACAGCCTGGCCGCCAGCGCTTTCATTTTGCTGCTGTACGATCCTTTTGTGCTGTGGAACGCCGGCTTTCAGCTAAGCTACGCCGCTGTGCTTAGCCTGGCACTTTTCAGCCGTACCATCAGCCAATGGTGGGTGCCTGTAAATGGTTTGGTGCGCCATGTATGGAATGCGGTGGCCGCTACGCTGGCTGCCCAAATACTTACCCTGCCCTTGGTGCTGTATCATTTTCACCAGTTTCCGCTCATGTTTTTGCTGGCCAATATGGTGGCGGTGCCGCTAAGCGTGGGTGTTTTGTACGGGCTGCTGCTGCTGGTGTGCATTGGCTGGTGGCAGGCCGCCGCGGCTAAGTTGGGTACAGTACTTACCTGGCTTATTCAATTCATGAATTCTTGTATTGGCACCATTGATGGCTGGTGGTTTGCCAAAATTGGGAACATTCACTACACCCTGGCACAGGCAGTAGTGCTGGCACTGGCAATAAGCTTTGCCGCCGGCTGGCTGTACAAACGGGGTAATGGCCATTTGGTGGCTGCAAGCCTGAGCCTGCTGGCGCTGCTTGGTATGCGTGTGGCGCAAAAAACGGAAACGTTACAGCAACACAAATTGATTGTGTACAATGTGCCAAAGCATTTGGCGGTGGACTATGTAAGCGGCACTACCTGCTTGTATTTGGGTGATAATAATCTGGCTAAGCCCGGCTTTGAACGCAATTTTCACCTGCAACCCAGTCGCATCATACATCAGGTGCAGCCACCGGAGTACAGGGCATTTTCCAATGACTCGTTTCAAGTGCTGCATGCTGGCGGCAAAACCATCCTGTTTTTGAATAAGCCGGTAGATTGGCTTAGAAGCAGTTCGGTTATGCCCGATGTGCTAATTGTTAGCCACTATATTAAAACACAGCCTGCTGATTTTCTGGCACTGGTAAAACCCAGGCAAATTGTATTATCAGCCAACCTGTGGCCCTCGCAGCTAAGCCGGTGGAAGAATGCGGCCGACAGCCTACATTTGCGCCTCCATTCGGTGGCCAACGAGGGGGCGTTTGTACTTCCTCTTTAACTGCTGGCATAGGAGTGTTACGGGTTGAAGTTTGTAGCCGCAAGGCCAAATACAAATGGGGAGAGCAGTTTTTTCTCTCCTTTTGTTTTTAGGGTTCCTGCGCGTTGCATGGCAAAACCAAACTGATAATCAAGTTATAACTATGGACAAACATATCAAGAACGCCCTCATTTCAGTATTTTACAAGGACGGTCTGGAAACCCTGGTACCTGCCTTGCACAGTCTGGGCATTACCCTATACAGCACCGGCGGTACACAGGCATTTATTGAAAAGCTGCGGATACCTGTAGTACCTGTAGAAAACCTCACTACTTATCCCTCCATACTGGGCGGACGGGTAAAAACCCTGCACCCCATGGTGTTTGGCGGCATACTGGGCAAGCGCAGCGACGAAACCCATCGCGCCGATATGGAAGCCTACAGCATTCCCGAAATTGACCTTGTAATTGTGGACCTGTATCCTTTTGAGGAAACTGTAGCAAGCACCAGCGAAGAATCGGCAATCATCGAAAAAATCGATATTGGCGGCCCATCCATGATTCGTGCCGCGGCCAAAAACCATGCCGATGTGATGGTAATAGCCGACAAGGCCGACTATAAGCCGCTGGAACATTTACTTACCGCACAGGCAGGCAGTACCTCACTGGCCCAACGGCGTGCCTTTGCCGCCAAAGCATTTGAGGTGGTAGCTCAATACGATGTAGCCATCAGCCGGTGGTTCAATCCGCAACCGGCAAACTATTTCCAAACCAGTACCGGCACACCCAATTCACTCCGTTATGGTGAAAACCCGCATCAGTCGGCCGTGTATTTTGGCAACCTGCAGCAGCTGTTTAACCAGCTCAACGGCAAGGAACTAAGCTACAACAACCTGGTAGACGTAGATGCAGCCATGCAGCTGATACGCGAATTTGAAGCACCTTCCAACGGGGCCGGGCTCACCACCTTTGCCATCATTAAGCATACCAACGTATGTGGCATTGCTGCAAGGCTTACCGTGCACGAGGCATGGCAGGCAGCCCTGGCCGGCGACCGCGAAAGTGCCTTTGGCGGCGTGCTAATATGTAATTGCGCTATAGACGAGGCCACGGCCAACGCCATCAACGAAATATTTTTTGAAGTACTGATTGCCCCGCAGTATGACGAAGCAGCCCTGGGCATATTGAAAAGCAAGAAGAACCGGATTTTGCTGCACATGCTGCAGCAAGCCCAAGGTGGGCAAACGTATAAGAGCCTGCTCAATGGGGTGCTGGTGCAGCATAGCGATGAGGGCAACTATAACGACTGGAACGAAAACGGAGGCCGCCCAGCCACAGACAATGAAAGGGCCAACCTGGTGTTTGCCAACCTGGTGTGCAAGCATCTGAAGAGCAATGCCATTGCATTGGTAAAAAACATGCAACTGGTAGGAAAAGGCTGCGGCCAAACCAGCCGGGTTGATGCACTGCGTCATGCCATTGAAAAGGCTAAGCAGTTCAACTTCGATCTGCACGGGGCTGTATTGGCAAGCGATGCCTTTTTCCCATTTGACGATTGTGTGCGCATTGGCCACGAGGCGGGCATTGAGGCTTACATACAGCCTGGCGGCTCCATACGCGACAAGGACTCTATTGCCTATTGTCAGCAGCACAACCTGGCAATGGTTTTTACCGGCATGCGTCACTTCCGGCACTAAATCAGTGATTTTTTTAAATCAACCATATGTCGTGGGGTGACAATGCTACAGGTACAAAACACAGGCAAAACTTGTCGCTGGCATATTTTGCCCTTGGGCTTACCTCGGTAGTGTGGGGCACAACATGGGTGGCCTCTAAAATTGGCATACAAGGCATACATCCGCTACAATTTGCATCGGTAAGGCAAACGCTTGGGGGTTTGTGCTTTCTTGTCTTTTTTGTGGTTACCGGCAAGGCGGTAATGCCAACCAAAAAGGAGTGGGGGTATATTTTGCTAATGGCGTTGCTGCTGTTTGCCCTCAGCAATGGCCTTACTACCTGGGGCATCAAGTATATCAATAGCGGGCTTGGAGCCGTGTTGGGCGCTATCTTTCCTTTATGGGTGGCCATAATTGACTGGGTGCTGGGCGACAAAGACAAGCCGGGCCCGTTATCTATTGCAGGCTTGCTGTTGGGCTTTGGCGGTGTGGTCATTATATTTTACGAACACCTGGGCGATTTTTCCGATAAGAATTTTGCTTTTGGTGTGATTTTATCGCTTTTGGCATCCATAACCTGGGCGGTTGGTACGGTGCTTATTTCGCGCCGTAGCAACAAGCTCAACCGCTACTATAGCCTGGGTTTGCAAATGTTTGTTTCGGGTATATTTCTGCAACTGGTGGTACGGGCCGGTGGATGGTGGATGCCTGTGAGCAGCCTGCCTGTCATTACCTGGTGGACCCTGCTATACATGGTGGCTTTTGGATCAGTGATCACTTTTGGAGCATTCATTTACAGTATGCAGCACCTGCCGCCCACGCTGGCAAGTATATATGCTTATATCAACCCTATGGTGGCAGTGGCAATAGGCCACTTGCTGCTGGGTGAACCCTGGAGCCTGTACCTGGCCGTGGGTGCTGTAGTTACGCTGGCCGGGGTGTACCTTGTAAACCTGGGCTTCAGGCGCTATTTGCAGGAAAGCCAAAACGACAAGGGCGACAATTGATTGCCGCCCTTGGGGATCGTTTGCCATTGGCAAAATATGCTGCCACAATTATCCAATCATACCTGCAAAAAAAGTGAAGCCACCTGTGGCAAAATTGTGCAAGTCGGCTGCAGTAGCCTGCCCCTCGGGCGATGCCAGGTTCAATTGCATCTTATCAGCATCTTCAAAATACAGTTCTGCCATACGATAATAGGGCGGCAAACTGCCATCAGGCCTAGGCAGAAATTTTGTAAACTCGGCCTTGGCAACATAAGGCATCGTACTTGCCAATGGCAGATGTACGTTGCTATAATATTGTTCAAAGCCTTCGGCATCGGCGAGGTGCCCGTACAGTACTGTAATTTTTATCATAATAGGTTTCTTAATATTTTATCTATGCTTTCTTGGGTGCAGGTATATAGGTAGGGCCTATATCTTTGGTCACCGGCTTCAGGGTTTGCAGATATTTGTAGATTGCCTTCAGATCATTGTCGGTCATACGGCTGAAAAGTTCCCAGGGCATTTCAGAAGCTTTATACACCCGCGGTTTGCGAAAGCGATCCACAAAAACCTGTTCACTCCATTCATGTATTTTTCCGGTTTTCTGATCAGGCGTTAGGTTGGGGCTAACGCATATGCTGCCAGGCTCCATCACACTGGGAAAGGCAGTGCCGCCGGCATAGGGTTCGCCAATATAAGCGCCCGTTTTCAGGTCGCGTTCGGTATGGCATCCATTGCAGTTGGCAACGTAGTTGGCCAAGTATGATCCATAAGCGGCTGAGGTGTCGGGTGCGATTGACTGCGGAATTTCCACACCTGGTTGTTGGCCAACTGGTTTTATAACAAAGGCGGTAAGTGCTTTGCCCATGAAGTTGAGGTCGCGTTCAGGAACTTCATGCTTTACCGCAGGTTGAGATCGCAGGTAGCTGATTACGGCTGTAAGGTCTTCGTGGCTCAAATGCTGAAAGGGCATAAAGTCGAACAGGGCGCGGCCATCGTGACCTACACCATGCCGCAAAGAGCGGGCAAGTTGCGCATCGGTCAGTTTGCCAATGCCTGTTTCTGCATCGGGGGTAATATTAGGCGAGTAAATATTGCCAATTGGCAGTGCAAAGGTGAACCCACCCGACAAGGGCAAATGTTCGCCACGGTTTATTGCATCCTGGTTTTCCATGGGCGAATGGCAATTTCCGCAGTGGGCCGGCCCATATACCAGGTAGGCCCCTCTGGCAATCACGGCACTGTCGGTGCTGGCTTTTATGTTGTCGGGGTAAGGCGCATCAAACGTGCGCTTATACATGGATAATACGGCGATTACCAATCCAACTAATACTACGCCAAGCACGATGCCTGTCCATTTCAACACTTTGAGGATCGTTTTCATGTTGTAACATCATTTTTAAGGTAAAAAAACAAATAAGCGGTTAAAATAGAAATTCTGCCTTGCAAACAAAAAATTTTGATGGATTTTTTATTGCCAGTTATCGTAATACTCTTGGAGTATAAGCATGAACGGTATGATAATTATACGAAAAAGCCCCGACTATAAAGCCGGGGCACCAACCTAAACAAAGGCGGGTGTGGAGGTGAGAATTTTTGGATTAATTTTTTGTTAGCTGCCGTGCATTGCAGAAAACGGAGATTGCCATTTTAAATCAACCAATGGCAAACAGGTGCGGCATGAAACATACTGTGCATACTATTTAGCCCCAAGAACTGCTGTAAGGCTGCTAAGTACAAAAATTCCTGTATCATCTTGCTGACGCTCTGTATCAGTAAGCGATACCGGCTTTAGAAGTATGGATCCTTCGTGCTGCATAGCCGCATCGTTGGAGTGATTGCCGCTGCGCAAGAACCAGGCTGCCATATTGAGTACAAGTGTAAAGGCCAACAGCATGGCACAGGTAGTAGAGAAGTGTGGATGTGAATGCAGTTTCATGGTTAATAGCAGTTGAATAGTCAGAGATAGGAAACCATAGGTGCAGTTGGTATGTTTGCGGCAAGCAGTGTTCCGTTGGTTCTGGCAAAGCGGGCCTGTATCGATTTATTGTCGAGGCTGTCGGCAGTCGGTTTGGCATCAGGTCTTTTGCGAATAGGCTTAGTCTTGGTCTTTATTGAGTCGGCCGGTAAGGCAGCGGGATCCTGTTGCTGCCCGGGAGATACCTCATTTGAATTCCAATCATCGGGGTCATTGCCACGGTACCGGTATTCGTTACGGTTTTCGTTGCGTTCGCGGCCCCACTTCAGCCCGTCATCGGTCATTCTCATATCCTTTCCGTCTTCCCAGTACTCGCTGTCTTCCCAGCCACGATCCCAGTCGATGCGCCAATTGCGGCGGCCAAAGTCAATGGTGAAGTAATCGTAATCCGAAACCCGTTCGTCAATACGGATTTCCTTACCCACGGGCACTTCAATTACTACAATTACCTTTTGGTTGCGCCATTTATCGTTTCGGCTTACCGTAAAAGCTTCAGGCAGGTAAACCACTGAATCGGTTTGGGTAATAGGGAATTCAATTTTTTCGGCCAGTGCCTGGGCCTGTGCCCGGTCGCGGCCGCGGCTAATTTTCACCACATGGGCATGGTACTGACTGTCTTTGCTCTTTACTACCGTTACGCGTACTGTGTTTACGTAAATGGAGTCACGATTGGCACTCAGAATGCCGTCGAAGTCAAACCAACCCTCGTAGTAGGTGATGCTGGAATTACCCACGGCAACATTGAGTTTGTTGCCCGTAGGCTGTGCCAGCGACACTTCAAAACGCTTGCCTACCTGGCTGCTGAACGAACGGCTCATGGAAGCTGCAAAAAATACCACGCAAAACCAACCCAGCGCCCATAGTACCGAAAAGCCATATCCCAGGGTCTTGCTATGGTTGCGCGTTCCCATGAGCCTGCGAACAAACCATACCAACAGAGCTACCAGCGGGGTGGCTATAAAAAATATGAGAGTACCCCAGGCCAGCATGGTTTGGGTTTGGCCCTGGAGCAGAAAATCGCGCAGGGGCATTACACCTACACCGCTACCCAACAATGCTATAAGCGCCACAAACAGGCCAAAGGCTATAGCACCGCCAACCAGGTAGCCAACAGCTTTAATAAGAATGGCTATGGCATTGCCAAGGCCGCTACTGCTGCGTCGGGCAGCTTGCCCGGCTTCGGCACCCAGTTGAGGGCCACGGGCAGCGAAACTCTGTTTTACTTCTTCGCCTACTCGCTCGGCAGTTTCTTTAATGTCGTTGCCTACTCTTTGTGCACGGCCTTTTACGCCTTGCAGGTCGTTCATTACGGTATCCCTGATGCTATTGAGGTCTACTTTTTCGCCACGCATTTCCAATTTTTCACTGGCGGTGAGCGCTTCGGGCAGCACAATCCAAAGGATGATATAGGCGAGGATAAATGTGCCTCCGCCGCTATTGCCTACAAACACGAAGCCGGGGTCGAAAATGTGACGGCCTACCGAAGTGATGATGCCGAGAATGAAAGGAGCAGCAAAAATGACGCGGGGGATGGCGGGGTTAATATCAAAATACTTACCCAGGCCACCGCACACACCGGCTATCACCTTGTCATCGGGGTCGCGGTACAGGCGCTTGCGGATGCTGTTGACGAGGCTTCGGCTGGGTAGCACAATCCACAGAATGATGTAGATGAGGAAGCCGCTGCCGCCAAATATGGCCAGTAAAATGAAGGCCAGCCTTATAATAGCAGGGTCCACACCCAGGTAGGTGGCTATGCCGCTGGCTACACCTCCCAGTATCTTGTCCTG
>Ga0209594_1000380_pt1 | contig 28417 bp, 21 predicted proteins | sample AshMeaCrysSpring_FD_184126 | JGI IMG/M metagenome (GOLD analysis project Ga0209594, IMG submission 184126) | Groundwater microbial communities from Big Spring, Nevada to study Microbial Dark Matter (Phase II) - Ash Meadows Crystal Spring... | ecosystem: Environmental > Aquatic > Deep subsurface... | reverse complement strand
CAGGAAGACGTCCTCGCATTCATCGACAGGTACATGGCCGCCGCAGAGGACAGCATCCGCTCACGCGATGCGCTCGCTCAGCGCCGCGAGCTTTTCTCAACTGAGTGCCTTGCGTGCGAGGAGGGAGCGGCAGTAGCTGAGGGCATTCTCGACACCGGCCTGCAGGCTGAAGGTGGAGAGATCACCTGGAGCGGGGAGGTTGAAGTAGCCGGGCCGGAATCGGCAGTCGTCACAGTTACCCGAAGCCTGGGCCAAGTGCAGCTGAGGGACGCGTCTGGATCAGTTCAACAGACCATCCCAGCAAGCCCCGAGGTCGTTGAGGTGTATCAACTAGGCCGGCAGAACGGCGGCTGGGTTGTCCTGGCGATCAGCAGGCTGACGTGAGTCGCATCGGTGTTGCATTCGGAGTGGCGGCTCTCGGCCTTCTTCTGATCCCATTGAGAGTTGAGGCGGCAGGGACGTGCACTGACTTCCTCTCAGGCTGCGCCTACACCGCGAGTAACGGGGTGGGGTGGTACTACTCGGCCGAGGACCGAGCCTTCTTCAGCACTCCGGCGGCGTTCGCGGTGTCGGCCGAACCCACCTTCGAGTACACCTTCGTACCGACGTGCCAGGCCAATGCTCCGGGCTCCGTGGGGGGCGTCTGCACGACGGCGCTCTGCACGACTTCAGCGGGCGAACCGGGAGTGACGTTCTGGCAGTTCGCCCGGCCGGTCGACCCACCGGGCTCGGGCTGGACCTTGCAGGACACCATCTGCGTCCCGGGTGAGCGTCGGGTCGATCTGGCCGACATCGAGGCTCAGGTGCGCCAGATCATCGAGGACAGGTTCCGTGAGATCGCCGAGCCGCAGATCCAGCTCGCACCGCAGACGGCCGCTCTGGTCAACCTCCCCGTGCTGGCGTGGACGCAGGACGTGGGCGACGTTCGCCTCGACATCGAGCAGCCGCTCCCGGGAGCGATCGACGCGTCCCCGCAGTACGCCTGGCAGTGGAGCAACGGAGCAACCTCCGAGGGCCCTGGCCGCCCCTACTCCCCCGACGTGAGCCCGACCGCGAACGCGTCCTTCTACGTCTCCACCAGCTACGAGCGTCGCGGCGAGGCGTCGGTGACCTTGACGGTCACGTGGCGCGCGCAGGTGACGGTCCCTGGCGTTGCGCCTGTCGACCTCGACCCGCTCGTCTACACGACCAGCGCGTCGCTGCCCGTACGCGAGGCGCGCTCAGTCCTGGTCGACTCCCCCGGCTGACGCCGGTGCGCTGTCGGCTGCGAGCCGGCGCAGGGCGGCCCGGACGACCTCGGGGTCGGTCGTGGGCCACATCGGCGGCAGCGACGCCCGCAGGAACCGCCCGTACCCGGCCGTGGCCAGCCGGGAGTCCAGGACGGCGAGGACGCCCCGATCCGACGCGGTGCGGATCAGCCGTCCCGAGCCCTGGGCCATCAGCAGGGCTGCATGGGTGGCAGACACCGCCATGAAGCCGTTCCCTCCGGCAGCATCCACGGCCTGCTGCCGAGCGAACATCAGCGGGTCGTCGGGACGTGGGAAGGGGATCCTGTCCATGATCACGAGCAGGCAGGTCGCCCCGGGCACGTCCACCCCCTGCCACAACGACAGCGTCCCGAAGAGCGACGAGGTGGGCTCCTCCCTGAACCGGCGGACCAGGGTCGGCACCAGGTCGTCGCCCTGGCAGAGGATCTCTACATGGGGCAGGCGCTCCCGCACGGCCTGCGCGGCGTACTCGGCGGCCCGCCTCGAGGAGAACAGCCCGAGCGTGCGACCTCCGGCAGCCTCGACCAACGCCCCGATCTCGTCGATCGCCTCCGCCGACAGCCCGTCGCGCCCCGGTCGGGGCAGGTGCCGGGCGGTGTAGAGGATCGCCTGCCGCGGGTAGTCGAAGGGGGAGCCGACGTCGAGCCCGTGCCAGACCTCGTCCTCGTCCGGTCCGAGGCCGAGCCCGGCCGAGACGGCGTCGAACGAGCCTCCGAGTGTCAGGGTCGCCGACGTGACGACGACGGTGGCCGAGCCGAACAGCCGCTCCCGGATGAGCCCCGACACCGACAGCGGCGCCACCCGCAGCATCCGCCCGCCCCGCTCGCGGTCCTCGACCCAGAACACGTCGTGCTCGCGCTGCTCGGCCACCCGGGCGGCGACGGTCGCCACCTCGTCGAGCGCGGCCTTGGCGGCCCGGCGCGAAGCCTCGTCGTCCTCGGCCTCCTCGCCGGCCTTGCCCACCTGGGACTGCACCCGGCGGACGGCTTCGCGTAGCGCGACGGCCGCCTCACCCAGGGCCGCGGGCAGCGTCGGCAGGTGTCCCACCCCGGCCTGATCCAGCGCGGCACCGAGACCCTCCGCGGCCTCGAGCAGCCGGTCGGCCACCTCCTCGTCGACCAGACGCCGCGACCGGCGCGCAGCACGCTCGACCGACGCGACGGTGAGCTCCTGGGTGGCCACGCCGGTCACGCGCGCTACCAGCTCGTGGCCCTCGTCGACGACCAGGCAGTCGAACTCGGGTAGCACGGGGATGCCCTCGATGGCGTGGATCGCCAGCAGCGCATGGTTGGTGACGACGACGTCGGCCCGCTCCGCCCGCCCTCGGGCACGCTCGGCGAAGCAGTCGGCACCGTAGGGGCACCGAGCGGCTCCCAGGCACTCCGCCGCCGAGACCGACACGGCAGCCCAGGCCCGGTCCGACACGCCCGGTTGCAGCGCGTCCCGCTCGCCCGTCCCGCCGCAGTCGTCCTGCTGCTCGGCCCACCGCCGGGCCCGGACGACCTCTCGGCCGAGGCTGCCCGACGCGGCGGCCTGCTCGGCCGGGATGAGGGTCCCGTCGTCGTCGGGGGCACCCTCGCGCACCCGGTGCAGGCAGGCGTAGTTGCTGCGCCCCTTGGCGATGGCCCAGGCCATCGGCCGACCGAGGACGCGCTCGACGACGGGGGCGAGCGTGGGCAGGTCGCGCTGCACCAGCTGCGACTGCAGGGCGAGGGTCGCCGTCGCGACGACCACCGGACCGGCCGGCCCGTTGGGGTCGAGCGCGTGCAGCGCTGCGGGGACGAGGTAGGCCAGTGACTTACCCGTACCGGTGCCGGCCTGCACCAGCAGGTGCCGGGAGAGCTCGAAGGCCTCCGAGACCGCCTGTGCCATCACGTCCTGGCCCGCTCGCCCGGAGCCGCCGATCTCGTCGACCGCGGCGTGCAGCAGCTCCAGCACGCCGGGGCCGAGGGCAACCTCCGGCTCGTCCTGGTCGGGCACCAGCCGAGGTTAGGTGACCTCGTCGCGACCGCCGGCGTCCCCGTCCCCAGCGCGTCGCGGTCAGGCGTGATGGGATGCACCGGTGACCTACGACGCCGTCCCGCTCATCCCCCGCTCGGTGCTGTTCGGCAACCCTGAGCGCACCGGGGCCGCCCTGTCTCCCGACGGCACCCGGCTCGGATTCGTCGCGCCGGTGGACGGCGTGCTGAACGTGTGGGTCGGCCCCGCCGACGACCCGTCCGCGGCCCGACCCGTCACCTTCGATCGTGGGCACGGGGTCACCGCGTACCGGTTCGCGCACGACGACCGCACCCTGGTCTACCTGCGCGACACCGACGGCGACGAGGACTGGCGGCTGTACACCCTCGACCTGCAGACGGGCGAGGCGACGCTGCGCACCCCGCAGACAGGTGTGACCGCCGCCCTGCTCGGCCACAACAAGTGGCACCCGACCACGGTGCTGGTGGGGCTCAACGCCGACAACCCTCAGCTGCACGACGTGTACTCCCTCGACCTCACCTCCGGTGAGCTCGCCAAGGTGGAGCAGAACCCGGGGTTCGCTGCCTGGCTCGTCGACTCAGACCTCGGCGTGCGCGGCGGGGCGGCGATGACGCCGGCCGGTGGGGTCGCGGTGGCCCTGCGCAACGCCGACGGAGAGTACGAGCCGTGGCTCGAGGTGGCCCCCGAGGATGCCGCCACCACCACCGTGCTCGGCTGGACCCGGGACGGCTCCGCGCTGCTCATGCTCTCCTCGGTCGGTGGCAACACCGCCCGGCTCGTGCGCGTCGACCTGGCCACCGGCGCCCAGCAGGTCCTCGCCGAGGACCCCGTCTACGACGTGGCCGGCATCATCACCCACCCCGACACCCTCGAGCCCCAGTCGGTGGTCTTCAGCAAGGAGCGCGACGAGTGGGTGCACCTTGACGCCGAGCTCGGCGCCGAGGTGGACGCGCTGCGCGCGCGGTTCACCGGCGACATCGGCATCGGCCGGGACCGTGCCGACCGCACCTGGCTGGTCACCGAGACGATCTCGGACGGCCCGGTGCGCTGGTACCGCTACGACCGGGCCAGCGGCGAGGCGACCTTGCTGTTCGCGCACAAGCCGGACCTGGAGTCCTACCGGCTGGCCCCGATGGAGCCCTTCTCGTTCACCGCCCGCGACGGCTTGGCGGTGCACGGCTACGTCACCTTCCCGGTGGGCGTCCCTCGCCGCGACCTCCCCGCCGTTCTGCTCGTCCATGGGGGCCCGTGGGCCCGCGACGAGTGGGGCTACGACCCCGAGGCCCAGTGGCTGGCCAACCGCGGCTACGTCTGCGTGCAGGTGAACTACCGCGGCTCCACCGGCTACGGCAAGCGCTTCCTCAACGCCGGCGACCGCCAGTGGGCCGCAGCCATGCACGACGACCTGCTCGATGCCATCGACCACCTGGTCAGCCAGGGCGTCATCGACCGGGGTCGCGTCGGCATCTACGGCGGCTCCTACGGCGGGTACGCGGCCCTCGTGGGCGCGGCCTTCACCCCGGACGTGTTCCGCTGCGCCGTCGACCTGGTCGGACCGAGCAACCTCATCACCCTGATCCGCAGCGTGCCGGAGTACTGGAAGCCGCAGATCGCCCTCTTCCACACCAAGGTCGGCAACCCCGACACCGAGGAGGACTTCCTCTGGTCGCGCTCGCCGCTGTCGCGGGTGGACGACATCCACATCCCGGTGCTCGTGGCGCAAGGCAAGAACGACCCGCGGGTCAAGGAGGCTGAGGCCGAGCAGATCGTCGCCGCCCTGCGGGCCCAGGGGCTGCCGCACGAGTACCTGCTGTTCGAGGACGAGGGTCACGGCCTGGCCCGTCCCGAGAACCGCGAGGTGTTCTACGGCGCGGCCGAGCGCTTCCTCGCCGAGCACCTCGGCGGGCGGTCCGAGCAGGCCATGTAGGGCGACCCGGACGGCACTGAGCCTCAGGGCAGGGCGGGCTCGCTCAGGTACGGCTCGAGCTCCGAGCGCAGCGCCGACCCGACGCGGGCGGTGAGGTGGGTGCCGGCCTCGAGGTGGGCGAAGGCCGCCACGTCGCCCTCCTCGAAGACCCGGGAGACCAGGTCGCCGCGGCTGTACGGCACCACCGCGTCGACCTCGAAGGCGGGTTGGGGCAGCGCGGCCTCGATGGCCGCGCGCAGGTGGTCGAGCCCTGCCCCGGTGCGGGCCGACACCGGCACCGCACCAGGCTCGGCGCGCAGCAGCCGGGTGACGGCCAGCGGGTCGGCCAGGTCGGTCTTGTTCAGCACGACGAGCTCGCGCACCCGGTCGGCGGAGATCTCGGCCAGCACCTCACGGACCGCAGCCAGCTGTCCCTCCGGGTCGCGGTCGGCCGCGTCCACGACGTGCAGCACCAGGTCGGCCTCGACGACCTCCTCGAGGGTGGAGCGGAACGCCTCGACCAGCTGGTGCGGCAGGTGCCGGACGAAGCCGACGGTGTCGCTGAGCGTGTACACCCGCCCGTCGGGCGTCTCGGTACGGCGCACCGTCGGGTCGAGGGTCGCGAACAGCGCGTCCTCGACCAGCACGCCGGCGTCGGTGAGGGCATTGAGCAGCGAGGACTTGCCGGCGTTGGTGTAGCCGGCGATGGCCACCGAGGGCACCTCGTGCCGCACTCGCCCGGCACGCTTGGTCTGTCGGGTCGTGCCCATCTCGGCCAGGTCGCGGCGCAGCTTCGCGATGCGCTGGCCGATGCGGCGGCGGTCGGTCTCGAGCTTCGTCTCCCCCGGACCGCGTCCGCCGATACCGGCGCCTCCCGCGGTCCGACCACCCACCTGGCGGGAGAGCTGGCCACCCCAGCCGCGCAGCCGCTGGGTCAGGTACTGCAGCTGTGCCAGCTCGACCTGGGTCTTGCCCTCCTTGCTCTTGGCGTGCTGGGCGAAGATGTCGAGGATCAGCGCGGTCCGGTCCACCACCTTCACCTTGACCCGGTCCTCCAGCGCCCGCAGCTGCGCAGGGGTGAGCTCGCCGTCGCAGATCACCGTGTCGGCCCCGACGGCTTCCACCACCTCGCGCAGCTCGAGCACCTTGCCGGACCCGATGTAGGTGGCCGGATCGGGGCGGCCCCGGCGCTGCACGAGCACGTCGAGCACCTGCGAACCGGCGGTCTCGGCGAGGGCGGCCAGCTCGGCCAGCGAGTTCTCGGCATCGGTGGCCGTGCCCTGCGTCCACACCCCGACCAGCACGACCCTCTCCAGCCGCAGCCGGCGGTACTCCACCTCGGTGACATCGGCCAGCTCGGTGGACAGGCCGGCGACCCGGCGCAGCGCCTGGCGGTCCTCGAGGTCCAGGTCGCCGGCGGCGGGCAGGTCGTCCGGGTCAGGAGTCGACGGACGCTGTGCGAGTGTCATCGGTACCCAGGGTCGCACGCCCCGGCCGGAGCCGTCACCGGAGTTTGTCGCCGGTGAGCGCGTCGAGGTCGACCTCGCCGTGGGCCACCACCACGGCGGGGCCGCGCAGCGCCAGCCGTCCGTCCTGGCCGGCGGTGACGTGCAGCGTGCCGCCCGGCACGTCGACCCGGTAGGTGGTGCCCGGTCCGGCACCGTCCTCGCGCATGGCCACCCAGGCGACCGCACAGACGCCCGTGCCGCACGACTGGGTCTCCCCCACCCCCCGCTCCCACACTCGCATGGCGACGTGCCCGGGACCGCGCCGCACCACGAACTCGACGTTCGTGCCGTGCGGGTACAAGACGGCGGGTGTGACCTGGGGCAGCGACGACAGCGGCCCGAGCGCGTCGAGGTCGGCGACACCCACCACGGCGTGCGGGTTGGGGATGGCGACCGACGTGCCCCGGGCACGCAGCCCGGGCAGCACCACGTCGACCGGGTGCCCGCTCAGGCGCGGGTCGGGTGCGCCCATGTCGACCGACAGCGTGCCGTCGGGCCGCGACGTGACACTGAGCACGCCCGCCCGGGTGCCGACCGGCAGGGGCCCTTCCGCATCGACCAGGCACGCGTCGATCAGGTGTCGGACGAGCACGCGGATGCCGTTGCCGCACATCTCGGCGGTGGACCCGTCGGCGTTGACGTAGTCCATGAACCACTCCGCAGCCGGCTCGGGCGCTTCCGCGGGGGCGATCGCGCCACTCGCCTGGAGCACCGACGTGCGCACCACCCGGATGACGCCGTCACCGCCCAGACCACGCCGCCGGTCGGTGAGGGCCCGGACGAGTCGCGGGTCGAGAGCCCGACCGTAGCGGGTGCCGTCGTGGTCGGGCAGCAGCACGAAGTCGTTGCCGGTGCCGTGGCCACGCAGGAAGGGCTGCCAATCGGTCACGGGGCCGATGGTAGGTCGTGCACCAGCGCCCGGGCTGTCCGCAGCGCATCGGGGTCGTCCTGGCGCACCCAGCGGACCCGCGGGTCGCGGCGGAACCAGGACTCCTGCCGGCGAGCGAAGCGCCGGGTCGCTGCGACCGTGGCCGCCTGCGCGTCGGCCAGCGAGCACTCCCCGGCGAGCGCGGCCAGCACCTGCCGGTAGCCGAGCGCCCGAGACGCCGTTCGGCCCTCGCGCAGCCCCGCGGCCTGCAGCCGGCGGACCTCGTCCACCAGACCGGCCTCCCACATCCGCTGCACCCGGCGCTCGATGCGGGCGTCGAGCTCGGCGCGGTCGACCTCCAGGCCGAGCAGCAGCGTGGCCGGCTCCCAGAACCGGGGCTCGGGCAGCCGCGCGGCGAACGGGCGGCCGGTCAGCTGCACCACCTCCAGCGCCCGCACGATGCGCCGGCCGTTCGTGGGCAGGATCGCCGCTGCCGCGGCGGGGTCGACGGCGGCCAGCCGGGCGTGCAGGGCGGACGGGCCCTCGGCGGCGAGGTCGGACTCCAGCCGGGCCCGCAGCGCCGGGTCGGTGCCGGGGAACACCAGGTCGTCCACCACCGCCTGCACGTACAGGCCCGAGCCGCCGACGAGGATCGGCAGCCGGCCGCGGCCCTGCACCTCGCGGACGGCGGCCCTGGCCCACCCCTGGAACTCGGCCACCGTCGCTGGCTCGGTCACCTCGAGCACGTCGAGCAGGTGGTGGCGCACGACGGCCCGCTCGGCCGCGCCGACCTTGGCGGTGCCGATGTCCATCCCGCGGTACAGCTGCATCGCGTCGGTGTTGACGACCTCCCCGTCGCAGCAGCGGGCAAGGTCCACGGCCAGCGCCGACTTGCCGGCCGCGGTCGGTCCGACGACCGCGACGAGGCGGGCTGCGTTCATGCCGCCGGGGCGGTCGACGGGCTCCACGCCGCCACGGTGTAGGCGACGCCGTAGCGGTCGTCGGCGGCCAGCAGCTCACCCCGCCACGGCGCACCGAGGGCGGCGCCGGCGAGCACCTGCAGCGCGGGGCGACCGGCCATGAGCAGCTCGTCGCACCGCACCGGGTCGAGGGCCAGCAGCGCCGCGGGGTCCGCGCCGGCCAGAGCGGTGGTCACGGCGTCGTCCAGCGGGACCGACCGCGGGTCGGTGTAGCCGGGGGCCTGCGGCCCACGCCGTGCCGTCCCGTCGGCCAGCACCAGCAGGGCCACCCGGGTTGCCGCCGCTGTGAGGGTCCGTCCGAGAGCGGCGCAGGCGTCGACGTCGGCGTCCGCAGCCACCTCCTGGCCGAGCACCGGGACCCCGTGGTCGGCCGGGGCCGACGCGGTCAGCAGCCACGCGCCGATGGTGAGCGAGAGCGGCAGGCTCGGCAGCGACGGGGCCCGGGCCTGGTGCTCGCGCGGCTCCTCGGGCGCCACCCCGCCCAGCACGACGTCGACCGCGACCCCGAAGCGGCGCAGGGTGCCCTGCGTGCCGGCGGGGTGCCGGCGCGTCGCCGTCCCCGCGCCCACGAGAACGAGCAGGTCCGGGTGCTGGCCGAGCAGCGCACCGACCGCGGCGGAGCAGGCCTGGCGCAGCGGGTCGAGCTCGGCGGCGGCCCGCTGTGCCACCTGCGGCACGAGCAGCGGCGGGTGCGGGCAGACCGCGGCGGCGACGAGCACGCTCAGCCGGCGACGGGGACGCGCCGCTGCGGCAGCCCCAGGAACGTGCCGCCGGGCGCTCCGCTCGTGGCCGCCGTCTGGCCGGCGGAGCGCTCGCGCGCCTCCCAGGCGTCGCCGGCGCGGGTGCGGCGCAGCGCGTAGCCGGGGCCGTCGGCCACCAGGTGGTGCGGGGCGGCCCGGGTCAGCACGGTCTGCACGACGTCCCCGGGTCGCGGGGCGTCCTGGCCATCCGGGACGGTCAGGTGCACCAGCCGGTTGTCACGGGCGCGCCCGCTGACGCGGCCCGTGACCGCGTCCTTGCGTCCCTCGCCCTCAGCGACGAGCACCTCGACGTCGCGGCCGACGAGGGCGCGGTTCTCGGCCCAGGACACCTGCTCGACCAGTGCGACGAGTCGCTCGTAACGCTCCTGCACCACCTCGCGGGGCACCTGGTCGGGCATGCTCGCCGCCGGCGTCCCGGGGCGCGGCGAGTACTGGAAGGTGAAGGCGCCGGCGAAGCGGGCCCGAGCCACCACGTCGAGGGTGTCGTCGAAGTCCTGCTCGGTCTCGCCGGGGAACCCGACGATGATGTCGGTCGTGATCGCCGCGTCGGGGATGGACGCCCGCACCTCGTCGATGATGCCCAGGTAGCGCTCGCGCCGGTACGACCGTCGCATCGCCCGCAGCACCGCGTCCGAGCCCGACTGCAGCGGCATGTGCAGCTGCGGCATGACCGTGGGCGTCCGTGCCATCGCCTCGATCACGTCGGTGGTGAAGTCGCGCGGGTGCGGGCTGGTGAAGCGCAGCCGCTCCAGGCCTGGCACTGCACCCACCGTGCGCAGCAGGGCGGCGAAGGCGTGCCGGTCGCCGAACTCGACGCCGTAGGCGTTCACGTTCTGGCCGAGCAGGGTGACCTCGAGCACCCCCTCGTCGACGAGCATCTCGACCTCGCGGAGCACCTCCCCGGGGCGGCGGTCCCGCTCCCGGCCGCGCAGGCTGGGCACGATGCAGAAGGTGCAGGTGTTGGTGCAGCCGACGCTGATGGCGACCCAGGCCGCGTAGGCGCTCTCCCGTCGGGTGGGCAGGGTGCTGGGGAACACCTCGAGGGACTCGAGGATCTCGACCTGCGCCTCCCGCTGGACCCGTGCTCGCTCCAGCAGCGCGGGCAGCGAGCCGATGTTGTGGGTGCCGAAGACCACGTCGACCCAGGGCGCCCGGCGGGTGATCTCGCCGCGGTCCTTCTGCGCCAGGCAGCCGCCGACGGCGATCTGCATGCCGGGGCGAGCGTGCTTGACCGGCGCGAGGTGGCCGAGGTTGCCGTACAGCCGGTTGTCGGCGTTCTCGCGCACCGCGCAGGTGTTGAGCACGACGACGTCGGGGGTCTGCCCCTCGTCGGCCCGGACGTACCCGGCGTCCTCCAGCAGGCCCGCCAGCCGTTCGGAGTCGTGCACGTTCATCTGGCACCCGAAGGTGCGGACCTGGTAGCTGCGTGCGCTCATGTCCGCTTCAGGGTACGTGCCGAGCGCCCGCCGGTCAGACGTCGCTCGCCGACCAGGTCGGCAGGTCGTAGCGCGCCGCCAGCGGGTTGTAGACGGCGACGAAAGCCGCCTTGGCGTCCTGGCAGAGGACCGACAGCCGGTCGGCGTCGGTGAGGACGTCCGTGGACGGGGCGGGCCCGGGCGTCAGCGCGCGTACTCGCTGGCCCGCGACTCGCGTACCACGGTGATGCGGATCTGCCCGGGGTAGGTGAGCTCCTCCTCGACCTGCTTGGCGATGTCGCGGGCCAGCACCTGGGCGGCCAGGTCGTCCACCACGTCGGGCTGCACCATCACCCGCACCTCGCGACCTGCCTGCATGGCGAACACCTTCTGCACGCCCTCGTGCGCGGTGGCGAGCTCTTCCAGCCGCTGCAGGCGGGTGACGTAGGCCTCCAGCGACTCCCGGCGGGCGCCGGGACGGCCGCCGCTCACCGCGTCGGCGGCCTGGGTGAGCACCGCTTCGACCGTGTGCGGCTCGACCTCGTTGTGGTGCGCCTCGATCGCGTGCACGACGTCGTCGTGCTCCCCGTGCCGGCGGGCCAGCTCGGCGCCGACGAGGGCGTGGCTGCCCTCCGCCTCGTGGGTGAGGGCCTTGCCGATGTCGTGCAAGAACGCGCAGCGCTTGAGCAGCTCGACGTCCAGACCCAGCTCGGCGGCCATCAGCCCGGCGATGTGGGCCGACTCCACCAGGTGCTTGAGCACGTTCTGCCCGTAGCTGGTCCGGTAGCGCAGCCGTCCGAGCACCGGGACGAGATCGGGGTGCAGGTCGGTGATCCCCACGTCGGCCAGGGCGTCCTCGGCCGCCCGCAGGCACAGCGCGTCGACCTCCCGCTGGCTGCGTTCGACCTGGTCCTCGATGCGCTGCGGGTGGATGCGGCCGTCGAGCACGAGCGCCTCCAGCGCCAACCGGGCGACCTCGCGGCGCACCGGGTCGAAACAGCTGAGCAGCACCGCCTCGGGGGTGTCGTCGATGATCAGGTTCACGCCGGTGACCTGCTCGAACGCCCTGATGTTGCGGCCCTCGCGACCGATGATGCGGCCCTTCATCTCGTCGCTGGGAAGGTGCAGCACCGACACCACCGACTCCGAGGTCTGGTCGGAGGCGACCCGCTGGATCGCTCCGACGACGATCTGGCGGGCCCGGCGCTCGCCGTCCTCGTGCGCCTGGCGCTCGATCTCCCGCACGATCAGCGTCGCCTCGCGCTTGGCCTGGTTCTCCACCGCCGCCACGAGCTCGGCCCTGGCCTGGTCGGCGGTCAGACCGGCCGTTCGCTCGAGCACCTCGACCCGCTCCTGGTCGAGCCGCCGCAGCTGGTCGGCCCGCTGCTCGAGGTCGCCCTCCCGCTGACCGAGCAGGCGGGCACGCTCCTCCAGGAAGCGCGCCTCCTCCGCCAGCCGCTCCTCACGTTCGGTGATCCGGTGCTCGCGCCGCTCGATGTCCAGGCGCTGCTCCCGGATGTCCTCGCGCAGGCTGCGCATCTCCTCCTCGGTCTCCTCGCGCAGCGCGAGGGCGTGGGTCGCCGAGTCCTCGGCCGTGCGCCGGGTCTCCTCGGCGGTGCGCCTGATCTCATCAGCCTCCGACTGGGCCCGCTGCCTGATCCGATCGGCCTCCGAGCGCAGCGCGTCCAGGTCGGGACGGTCAGCGGCGGCGACGGGCGCCCCCGGAGCACGTCCGCGGCCGCGCAGCGTCCAGGCGATCAGACCGAGCACGGCGAGCACGGCGACCCCGAGGACCAGCAGGATGATCTCCGCGCCGCTCACTGATGTCTCCCGTCCTCCGGCTGCCCGAGCGGCAGCCCCGGTCACCCCGGCGAGGCACCGGACCTGCGGACGAACGGACAGCGGGGCCCTGGGCGGGCAGCGCTCCCGTGACTGGTGCACGTGGTGGTCTTGCTTCCCCGACGGACGGGGCGGGTGGGGTCAGCTCGTCGTATGTCTAGCCGCTCGCGCGGGGTGATCTGTGGGCAGGCTACGAAGCGACCCATCGAGGGTCAAGGCGACGCACGAGGCGCACCGGTGCGAACCTCGCGCGACCTCAGGCCGAGGCGCGCACCACCGTGCGCCGCGGCGGGGGCCCGTCGAGCAGGCGGCGCCGCCACCGGGACGGGTCGTAGGTGGACGGCTGGGTGCTCTGCACGAAGTCGACCACCACCTCCGCGAAGCGCAGCGGCGCGTCCTCGTGGGGGACGTGCCCGACGTGCGGCAGCACCTCCAGCCGGGACCCCACCAGCAGCTGGGAGGCCGCCCAGGCGTGCTTGACCGGGATCACGATGTCCTTCTCCCCCCACACGATCATGGTGGGCATGTCCCGCGCCAGGTAGGCCCGGTCGATCATGTTCACCACCTGGCCGTGCATGTCGATCACACCGCGCAGCACGTGCAGGAAGGCCCGGCGGGTGTCGGGGTCGGCCATCTCGCCGTAGATCTCGGCCAGCGCGGAGAAGTCCTCCGTCCACGGCAGCCCGCTTCGGCCCAGGCCCTGCATCGCACCCGAGGCCAGGTGCCGGACACCCGGCATCGTCGCGGCCGCCATCGCCTTGTCGGCCAGCGGCAGCGACAGCACCCGCAGCAGCGGGTTGACCGAGCGGCCCAGGCCGCCGGAGGAGACCAGGACCACCCGCTCGGTGCGCTCGGGGAACTGGTAGGCGAACTGCATCGCCACCCCGCCGCCCATGCTGTGGCCCACCACCGTCGCCCGGTTGATGCCGAGCACGGTGAGCAGGTCGCGCATGCCGTTGGCAAAGCTCGGGATGCTGTAGTCGGCGCGTGGTTTGTCCGAGGCCCCGTGGCCGAGCAGGTCCGGCATGATCACGGTGAAGTGCCGGGACAGCGCCGGCAACGCCGGCAGCCAGGTTCGGTGGTTCATGCCGATGCCGTGCAGCAGCAGCAGCACCGGCCCGTCACCGGCCGTGTAGAACGCCCTCCGGTACCCGTGGATCCGCACCGTACGCATCTCCGGGACTGCCATCAGTGGCATCTGGCCAACCCCCTCGCGCTCGTCACCCTCGGCGCAGGACGCTAGGTGTCCTGCTCGTGCCCTTCGCGCCCCCAGGACTGCTGCGCGGACTCGTCCAGCACGTCTCGGACGACCGCGAGGGCGAGCCCCCCGGAGTACCCGCGTCGCACCAGCATCCCATGAAGTCGCCGCGTCGTGGTCGCCCGGTCGTACCGGGCGAGTCCGGGCAGCCTCGACCGGACCAGCGACTCGGCCGCCTCACGCTCGGTCTGAGGGTCCAGCGCAGCCACGGCGTCGGCGACCGTGTGCTCGTCCACACCGCGATGACGCAGCTCGTGGGTGAGGGCACGACGGGCCAGCCCACGGCCCCGGTGCCGGGACTCGACCCAGGCCTGGGCGAACGACACGTCGTCGACCAGGCCGAGCTCGGCGAACCGGTCGAGGACCCGGTCGGTGGCGTCGTCCGGAACCCCCCGCCGGCGGCAGGCGTCCAGCAGCTGGGCCCGGGTGCGGGGAGCCCGGGAGAGCTGGGTGAGCACGATCCGGCGGGCCACCTCGACGGGGTCGCCACCGGCGTCGTCGCGGTCGGACGGCGGCTCGACCTCGCCCGACCGGCGACGATCAGAAGTCGACAGGGGACTCCTCCGGCACGTCGATGCGCGGCCCGACACCGAGCTTCTCCTTGACCTTCTTCTCGATCTCGTCGCCGAGGTCGGGGTTGTCCTTGAGGAACTGACGGGCGTTCTCCTTGCCCTGCCCCAGCTGCTCGCCCTCGTAGGTGTACCAGGCGCCCGCCTTGCGCACGAAGCCGTGCTCGACCCCCATGTCGATCAGGCCACCCTCGCGGCTGATGCCCTCGCCGTAGAGGATGTCGAACTCGGCCTGGCGGAAGGGCGGGGCCATCTTGTTCTTCACCACCTTGACCCGGGTGCGGGAGCCGACCGCAGCGGTGCCGTCCTTGAGCGACTCGATGCGCCGCACGTCCAGGCGCACCGAGGAGTAGAACTTCAACGCGCGCCCACCGGTGGTGGTCTCGGGGTTGCCGAACATCACCCCGATCTTCTCCCGTAGCTGGTTGATGAAGATGGCCGTGGTCCCCGAGTTGCTCAGCGCGCTGGTGAGCTTGCGCAGCGCCTGGCTCATCAGCCGCGCCTGCAGGCCGACGTGGCTGTCACCCATCTCGCCCTCGATCTCGGCCCGGGGCACGAGGGCGGCCACCGAGTCGATGACGATGACGTCCAGCGCCCCGGACCGGATGAGCATGTCGGCGATCTCCAGCGCCTGCTCGCCGGTATCGGGCTGGGAGACCAGCAGCGCGTCGGTGTCGACCCCCAGCCGCTTGGCGTACTCGGGATCCAGCGCGTGCTCAGCGTCGATGAAGGCCGCGATGCCCCCGCCCTTCTGGGCGTTGGCGACCGCGTGCAGCGCCACCGTGGTCTTGCCGCTGGACTCCGGGCCGTAGATCTCCACCACCCGGCCGCGGGGCAGCCCGCCGATGCCCAGCGCCACGTCCAGGGCGATCGAGCCGGTGGGGATCACCTCGACGGGGGCGCGGCCCTCGTCACCGAGGCGCATGACCGACCCCTTGCCGTACTGGCGGTCGATCTGCGCCAGCGCCGTCTCCAGCGCCTTCTCACGGTCTGCGGGAACTGGCATCACGTCCACCTTCGGGTACGGGTGGCCTGCACGGCCACGGTTGCGGTGTGGTCGGTCTCGACCGTAGCCAGGGGGTCCGACACGACCCGGCCGCGCGGCCGCGCGGTGGACGACACACCGAGGAGAGCCACGAGTGTGGACACTAGTCCGAACACCTGTTCGACGTCGGGCGACACGCCGGACGAGCGGAAGCGGGTCGGGTCGCCCTCTCAGCGGTCCCGGGCCGGCAGTGCCAGCGCGTCGCACACGGCGGCCCACACCTGCTTGGGCGGCACACCCTGGCCGAGCGCCTGGGTGACGGTACGCCCGTCCAGGCCGGCCAGGTGCTGGTCGGCGGCCCACGACTCGGCGTACGCGGGCCCGAGCTGCGTGGTCATCCGGGCCCAGAACTCGGTGTGTCGCACCGCGTCAGTATGCGCGCCGTACCGCGTGTCGGACCGGACGGGGAAGATGACCGTATGAGCCACGGCCCCGCCCCGGTCGAGCCGGCCGGCGACGTCCTGGCCCGGTTCAGCGAGCCCACCCGCGACTGGTTCACCGGCGCCTTCGCCGCTCCCACCCCGGCCCAGGTGGGCGCCTGGGATGCCATCGCCGCCGGTCGCTGCGTGCTGGTCGTCGCCCCCACCGGGTCCGGCAAGACGCTGGCGGCGTTCCTCTGGGCGCTGGACCGGCTGGCCGTCACCCCTCCCCCGGACGACCCGCTGGACCGGTGCCGGGTGCTCTACGTGTCGCCGCTCAAGGCGCTTACCGTCGACGTCGAACGCAACCTGCGCTCACCCCTGGTCGGCATCCAGCAGGCGGCCCGGCGGCACGGCCTGCGCGAGCCGCAGGTGAGCGTCGCCGTCCGGTCCGGGGACACCCCCGCCGAGGAGCGCCGCCGGTTCGCCCGTCACCCCGCAGACATCCTCATCACCACACCCGAGTCGCTGTTCCTGCTGCTCACCTCGCAGGCCCGCGAGGCCCTGCGAGGTGTGCGCACGGTGGTGGTGGACGAGATCCACGCCGTCGCGGGCACCAAACGCGGCGCCCACCTGGCCCTGTCCTTGGAGCGGCTCGACCAGCTGCTGGTGCAGCCGGCCCAGCGGGTCGGTCTGTCCGCGACCGTCCGGCCGGTGGACGAGGTGGCCGCGTTCCTCGCCGGCGGCCGTCCGGTCGACGTCGTGGCGCCGCCGAGCAGCAAGCGGCTGGCGTTGTCGGTGGAGGTACCGGTCGACGACATGGCCGAGCTCGGTGGCCCCGGGTCGGAGGTCTCCGGGTCCGCCGCGGGCAACGCCCCCCGGCCGTCCATCTGGCCGCACGTCGAGGAGCGGGTGCTCGACCTGGTGGAGCAGCACCGTGCCACGCTGGTGTTCGCCAACTCCCGCCGGCTGGCCGAGCGACTCACCGCCCGGCTGAACGAGGCAGCCGCCGAGCGGGCCGGCCTGCTGCCCGAGCCGCCGGCCCGCACCCCCGCCGAGCTGATCGCCGCCTCGGGCAGCACGTCCGGGGCGCACCCGCAGGCCCCGGTGGTCGCCCGCGCCCACCACGGGTCGGTGAGCAAGGAGCAGCGGGCGCTCATCGAGGACGACCTCAAGTCGGGCCGGCTGCCCGCGGTCGTGGCCACCTCCAGCCTCGAGCTGGGCATCGACATGGGCAGCGTCGACCTCGTCGTGCAGGTCGAGGCACCGCCGTCGGTGGGCAGCGGGCTGCAACGGGTGGGCCGGGCGGGGCACCAGGTCGGGGCGGTGTCGAGGGGGGTCGTCTTCCCGAAGTTCCGGGGCGACCTGGTCGCCGGCGCCGTCACGGTGGAGCGCATGCGCACCGGGCAGATCGAGGCGCTGCGGGTGCCGCAGAACCCCCTGGACGTGCTGGCCCAGCAGGTCGTGGCGGCGGTGGCGATGGACGACTGGGCCGTCGACGACCTGCTGACGATGGTGCGCCGGGCCCATCCCTTCGCCACCCTGCCGCAGTCGGTCTACGACGCCGTGCTCGACATGCTGGCCGGGCGCTACCCCAGCGACGAGTTCGCCGAGCTGCGGCCGCGGCTGGTGTGGGACCGCACCGACGGCATGCTGCGGGCTCGGCCGGGGGCGCAGCGGCTGGCCGTCACCAGCGGCGGCACCATCCCCGACCGGGGCATGTTCGGCGTCTTCATCGTGGGCGAGAAGGGTGCCAGGGTCGGCGAGCTCGACGAGGAGATGGTCTACGAGTCGCGGGTGGGCGACGTGTTCGCGCTCGGGGCGACGTCCTGGCGCATCGAGGACATCACCCACGAGAAGGTGCTGGTCTCCCCCGCTCCAGGGCAGCCGGGGCGGCTGCCGTTCTGGCACGGGGACGCGCTGGGACGCCCGGCAGAGCTCGGCCGCGCCCTGGGCGAGTTCGTGCGCACGGTGGGGTCGCTGCCCCGGGAGCGGGCGCAGGTTCGCGCTGCCGAGGCGGGCCTGGACGAGCGAGCGGTGAGCAACCTGCTGGCCTACCTCGCCGAGCAGCAGCAGGCCACCGGCCAGCTGCCGGACGACCGCACGCTGCTGGTGGAGCGCTTCCGCGACGAGCTCGGCGACTGGCGGCTGGTCGTGCACTCCCCCTTCGGGGCCAGGGTGCACGCCCCCTGGGCTCTGGCGGTGGGAGCGCGGCTGCGCGAGCGGTACGGCGTGGACGTGCAGGCCGCGCACGCCGACGACGGCATGGTCTTCCGCATCCCCGACACGCTCGCCGACCCCTGGGCGGTCGGCCTCGACGGCGAGCACGAGTCCGGCCGCTCCGAGGGCGCCGCGACCGCCCCCACCGCCGAGCTCGTGCTGCTCGACCCGGACGAGGTGGAGCAGCTGGTGACCGCCGAGGTCGGCGGGTCGGCGCTGTTCGCCGCCCGGTTCAGGGAATGCGCCGCACGGGCCCTGCTGCTCCCCCGGCGCGACCCCCGCCGGCGCACGCCGCTGTGGCAGCAGCGCCAGCGTTCGGCCCACCTGCTCAGCGTCGCCTCGCAGTACGGCACGTTCCCCGTGCTGCTGGAGACCATGCGCGAGTGCCTGCAGGACGTGTACGACCTGCCCGCCCTCGTGCAGCTCAGCCGGGACCTGGCCACGGGCGCCGTGCGGGTCGCGGAGGTGGAGACCGACAGCCCGTCGCCGTTCGCGCGCTCGCTGCTGTTCGGCTACGTCGCGGCGTTCATGTACGAGGGCGACTCGCCGCTGGCCGAGCGGCGGGCCCAGGCTCTCACCCTCGACGCCTCACTGCTGGCCGAGCTGCTCGGCCGGGCCGAGCTGCGCGAGCTGCTCGACCTCGCCGTCATCGACCGCACCGAGTCCGAGCTGCAGCGGCTCGCCCCCGACCGGCGGGTGCGCGACGTCGAGGGGGTGGCCGACCTGCTGCGCACCCTCGGCCCGCTGACCGTGGACGAGGTGGCGGCGCGCTGCGCGCAGGCGTCCCTGGCCGAGCCCGCGCTGCGGGCCCTGGCCGACGCGCGCCGGGTGATCGAGGTGAGGGTGGCCGGCTCGGCGCGATGGGCCGCCGTGGAGGACGCGGCCCGGCTGCGGGACGCGCTCGGCGCAGCGCTGCCGGTGGGCATCCCCGAGGCGTTCCTGGAACCCGTCGCCGATCCGCTGGCCGACCTCGTCTCCCGCTTCGCCCGTACCCACGGGCCCTTCCCCGCCGCGGCTGTGGCCTCGCGGCTGGGCCTCGGTGTGGCCGTGGTGCGCGACGTGCTGCGCCGGCTGGCGACGCGAGGCCGGGTCGCCGAGGGCGAGTTCAGGCCCGACGGCACCGGCACCGAGTGGTGCGACCCCGACGTGCTGCGGCTGCTGCGGCGGCGCTCGGTCGCGTCGCTGCGGCAGGAGGCCGAGCCGGTGGAGCCGGCGGTGCTGGCCCGCTTCCTGCCGGTCTGGCAGCACGTCGGGGCCGGGCTGCGCGGCCCGGCGGGAGTGCTCGCCGTGGTCGAGCAGCTGGCCGGTTGCCCCGTGCCGGCCAGCGCCTGGGAGTCCCTGGTCCTGCCCGCCCGGGTGCCCGGCTACCAGCCGGCCTGGCTGGACGAGCTGACCGCGGCCGGAGAGGTGCTGTGGGCCGGTCACGCCGCCCTCCCGGCCGGAGACGGGTGGCTCTCGCTGCACCTGGCCGAGGACGCCCCGCTCACCCTCCCGGAGCCGACGCTGCCGGTCGACCCGCAGGGCGAGGCGGGGCAGGTGCTGGCCGCCCTGGCGGCCGGTGGCGGCGTCTTCGCCCGGTCCCTGGGCCAGGCCTGCGGCCTCACCGACGACCAGCTCTCGGTGCTGCTGTGGACGCTGGTGTGGGACGGGCTCGTGAGCAACGACACCCTCGCGCCGGTGCGGGCCGGGCTGGCCGGCAGACCCGGGCGCCGGTCGAGCGCGCCGTCCTACCGACGCTCCCCGCGCCGACCCCGGTTCGGCCGGCCCGGCGCGACCCCGGTCGGGGCCCCGCCGATCGCACCGACGCTGTCGGGCCGCTGGTTCCTGCTGCCGGGGGTGGAGGCCGACCCCACCGTGCGCGCACATGCTGCCGCGGCCCTGCTGCTCGACCGTCACGGCGTGCTCACCCGCGGCGCCGTGGCAGCCGAGCGTCTCCCGGGCGGCTTCGCCGCCGCCTACCGGGTGCTCGCCGCCGCCGAGGAGGCGGGCCGCTGCCGCCGCGGCTACGTCGTGGCTGGGCTCGGCGGGGCGCAGTTCTTCCTGCCCGGCGCGGTCGACCGGCTGCGCCGGTTCACCGAGGCCGACGGGTCGGGGGCCTCCACCCGGGTCCTTGCTGCCGCGGACCCCGCGAATCCCTACGGCGCCGCCCTGGCCTGGCCCGAGCCGGCCACCGGCGGGCACCGCCCGGGCCGCAAGGCCGGAGCGGTGGTGGTGCTCGTCGAGGGTCGGCTGGTGCTCTACGTCGAGCGGGGTGGGCGCAGCGTGGTGTCGTTCACCGACTCCGCCGGGGACCTCACGGCGGCGGCCACCGCCCTGGCCACCGCCGTCCGGGCGGGGGCGCTGGGGCACCTGACGGTGCAGCGCGCAGACGGGGAGGCGGTCACGGCGGGTCCGGTCGGGGATGCTCTCACCTCTGCGGGGTTCCACCTCACCCCGCGCGGGCTGCGGCTGCGGCCCGACCGCGTGCGGTGAGGTCCTCGTGCGGCCGGTCGGCGGCCGGCGACGGCTAGCCGGACCGCCCGTCCCGTGCAGCGACCTGCGGGCCGATGTCGCGGTAGGCACGACGGTGGTAGAGCAGCGGGTGCTCGCCGACGCAGTCGTCGGGCATCGCGACGACCTCTCCGATCACGACGGAGTGGTCACCGGCGGCGACGATGTCGTGCGGACGGCACTCCAGCGCGGCGAGCCCGGCGGTGAAGTACAGCGCACCACTGGCCGCGCCGCGGCGGGTGGCGAAGGCGGAGTAGTCGTCGACGTCGCTGGGGTAGCGGTGCCGGGAGGCATAGCGGGCGAGGTCGACCTGACCCCTGGAGAGCACTGTGATCGCCCAGCCGTCGGCGACCTGCAAGGCGTCGTGCAGGAAGCCGCCGCGACGGACGGCCACCAGGCACAGCGGCGGTCGCAGCGACAGCGACGCCACCGAGGTCACGGTCAGGCCGCAGTCACGACCCACGACGTCACGAGTGGTGAGCACGCAGACCCCGGTGGCCAGGTGCGCCATGGCCTGTCGCAGGTCGAGCTCCGCGTCGTCCACCGCTGCCGTTCCGCTCCCTCGTCCGCCGTGCCGCTCGGGGCCACAGTCTGCCCTCGCCCGGGCGCGGTCGGCGCCTGGGGGACCATGGCGACATGCCCGAGGGAGACACCGTCTGGCTGACCGCACGGCGGCTGCACGCGGCGCTGGCGGGACAGGTGCTGGTCCGGGGAGAGCTGAGGGTGCCCCGCCTGGCCGAGGTCGACCTCGCCGGACGGACGGTGCTCGAGGTGGCCAGCCGGGGCAAGCACCTGCTCACCAGGTTCGACGACGCGACGACCCTGCACACCCACCTGCGCATGGACGGCTCCTGGCACCTGTACCGGCACGGGGAGCGGTGGCGGGGCGGCCCCGCCTGGCAGGTGCGCGTGCTGCTCGAGACCACCGACCGGCAGGCCGTCGGCTACCGGTTGCCCGTGGTGGACCTGGTGGTGACCGAGCGAGAGGGCGAGGTCGTCGGTCACCTCGGGCCCGACCTGCTCGGGCCCGACTGGGACGCGGCGGAGGCCACCCGGCGGCTGGCCGCCGACCCGGGCCGGGAGATCGGGCTGGCCCTGCTCGACCAGCGGGTGCTCGCCGGGCTGGGCAACCTCTACCGCACCGAGCTGTGCTTCCTGCGCGGGGTGACCCCGTTCGTCCCGGTGGGGCAGGTGACCGACCTCGACGCCTGGGCGCCGCTGGCCCACCGGCTGCTGATGGCCAACCGAGACCGGGCCGAGCAGGTGACCACGGGGCGCAGCGCGCGGGGCAGCCGGCAGTGGGTGTTCGAGCGCTCGACCTGCCTGCGGTGCGGGACCCGGGTCGCCACGGCGCCGCAGGGCGAGCCGCCCCGGCAGCGGGTCAGCTACTGGTGCCCGTCCTGCCAACGCGGTCCAGGGCCGGGCGGGCCCACCCGGGTGCCGAGGGCCGGCTAGGACAGCGACGCCACCCCGAGGCTCACCCGGTCGGCCGTCCGTGGCGGGCGCGGGACGTCCGGGACGCCGAGGGCGACGACGGCTGCCGTCTCGGCCCGGGCGAGCTCGTCGCTCACCTCGCGCATCACCACCGACATCGGCACGCCCAGGGCGCCGCAGATCGCGGCCAGCAGCTCCGACGACGCCTCCTTGCGGCCCCGCTCGACCTCCGACAGGTAGCCGAGGCTCACCCGGGCCGAGGCGGCCACCTCGCGCAGGGTTCGGCCCTGGGCGGTGCGGCGCCGGCGCAGCACCTCGCCCAGCAGGCGGCGCATGAGGAGCATCGGCGCCTCCTTCCGGACGGGGGCGGGCACTCGACCCACCGTGGCCACTGCTGCCATGCGACCACGGTACTCCGATCCCTGCGCGGCGGCCCGTGGAGCGCACCGGGTCAACCGCGTCCGGGGGACGGGGATTCCCGGGCCGTCCCGACCGTACCCGTCTCGGGCTCGGGCAGCCCGAGCAGCGCACGGCGCAGCAGGTCGAGGGCGTGCGCGACCGCCATCCGCTGCACCCACCGCCGCTCGCCCGGCAGGTGCAGGGCGCGCACCCGGTGGCCGTCCGGCCCGTCGACAGCGACGTAGACCTCGCCGGGCGGGTGCCCGTCCACCGGGTCTGGTCCGGCGACACCGGTGCTGGCCACCCCCCAGTCGGCGCCCAGCGCTCCCCGTGCACCGTGCGCCATCGCCTGCGCGACCAGGGGGTGCACCGGCCCCTCCCGCCCGAGCAGGGCGGGGTCGACGCCGAGGCCGCCGGCCTTGACGTCGGTGGCGTAGGCGACCAGCCCGCCGCGGACCGCCAGCGACGAGCCGGGGACGGCGGTCAGCGCCGCCGTGACGGCCCCACCGGTGAGCGACTCCGCGGCCGCCACCGTCTGCCCGCGCGCGCCGAGCGCGCCGAGCACGACCTGCGCGAGCGTCACCCCGTCCTCCCCCATCACGTCGGCACCCAGCGCCGCCCGCGCCCGGGCCACCAGAGCGTCTCGGCGCCGGCGAGCGGCCTCGGGGGGGTCCTTCCGCACCGACACCCGCACGCTGACGTGGGCGGGCCGCGCCAGATAGGCCAGGTCGGTGGTCGGGTCGTCAGCCACCTCGGCCTCCAGCGCGGCCAGCCTCGTGGCCACCGCCGACTCCCCCAGCAGCGCGACCTCCAGGCTGGTGGTCACGGTGGGGGTCAGCCGTCCGAGCCGAGCCAGCACCGCCGGCAGCACTGCCCCGGTCACCATCGTGCGCAGCTCGGCCGGAACTCCCGGGACGGCGTAGACCACGCACTCCCCCAGGGGTACGGCCACGCCGGGGGCGCTGCCCTGCGGGTTCACGACCATCCGAGCACAGGCTGGACGCTGCGCCATCCGCAGCGCCACGGGCGTGGCCGTCCGGCCCCGGCCGGCGAACCACGTGGCGATCGCGGCGACGGCCTCCTCGTCGGTGACCAGGGAGCAGCCGCACGCTCGAGCCAGGGCCTCCCGGGTGACGTCGTCAGAGGTGGGACCGATGCCGCCCGACACGACCACGGTGCCGACCCTGTCGGTCACCCTCGCCACCGCCGCAACGATGCGGTCGACGTCGTCGGGCACGACCGCGACGTCGACGACACGCAACCCCTCGGCGGTGCAGGTGCGCGCGAGCCACGCACCGTTCGTGTCGGCGACCGAGCCGAGCAGCAGCTCGTCGCCGACGAGGACGACGGCGACCGCGTCCGCGCCCCCCTGACTGAGCAGCCCGGTCACGCGGTGGGGCCTGCGGCCTGCCGGGCCCGGCGCGCGGCCGTCTTGGCCGCGGTGCGCTCGCTGCCACGCCGCAGCCGGACGGCCGAGGCGACGTAGTCCACCCCGGTGGCCACGGTGACGACGACGGTCAGGTAGAGCAGGGTCGTGGTGAGCCACGCCCACGAGTCGGGCAGCGGGAGCATGAGCAGCACCAGGGTCACGGTCTGCAGCGCCGTCTTCGTCTTGCCTCCCCGACCGGCGGGCATCACGCCGTGGCGGATGACGACGAACCGCAGCGCGGTGACGCCGACCTCGCGGCCGAGGATCACCACCGACGCCCACCACGGGACCTCGCCCAGCAGCGACAGCCCGATCAGGGCGGTGCCGACCAGCGCCTTGTCGGCGATGGGGTCCATGATCGTGCCGAACGGGGTGACCAGGCCGCGCGCCCGGGCGATGCGTCCGTCGGCTAGGTCGGTGACCATGGCACCGACGAAGACGACGACGGCGGCGACCCGGCTGGCCGCGTCCTCCCCCGCCTCCCGCAGCAGCAGCCACCCGAAGAGGGGCACCAGCAGCAGCCGGACGACCGTGAGCGCGTTCGGCAGGTTCCAGGCGCTCGCCGGCGCCGCCGCGTCCACGGTGGCCAACCTACGACCTGGGCCGGGCCTCGGCCACGAGGTCGACACCGTCGGTGCCGACGACGTCGGCGACCAGCAGCTGCCCGGCGGCCGGCGCCGGAGCACCCGGCGGCAGCAGCACCGTGGTGACGCCGTCGACGTCGGGACCCTGGTGGGCCGCCAGCCCGGTCACCGAACCCGGCTGCGACCCGTCCTCGGCCGACGCCGGTCCGAGCACGAGCACCTCGACCCTCTCGCCGAGTCGGTCGGCGGCGCGCTGAGCGACGAGCTCGTCGACCAGCGCGCTGACCCGCTCCACCCGCTCGCTGACGTCCGCCGGGTCGACGACGTCGGCGAAGCCGGCGGCCTCGGTCCCGTCCTCGGCCGAGTAGCCGAAGACACCGACCGCGTCCAGGCGGGCCTGCTCGAGGAACTCCTCGAGCTCGCTCAGGTCGTCCTCGGTCTCGCCGGGGAAGCCGACGATGACGTTCGAGCGGACACCGGCGGCGGGAGCCAGGTCACGGATGTCGGCCAGCAGCGCGAGGAAGTCCGGCCGCGAGCCGAACCGTCGCATCCGGCGCAGCACCGCCGCGCTGGCGTGCTGGAACGACAGGTCGAAGTAGGGCGCCACGCCCGGGGTCGCGGCGATGGCCTGCACCAGCGATGGGCGCATCTCGGCGGGCTGCAGGTACGACACCCGCACCCGGTCGATGCCGTCGACGGCGCCGAGCCGGGGCAGCAGCGACTCGAGCAGGCGCAGGTCGCCGAGGTCCTTGCCGTAGCTGGTCGAGTTCTCGCTGACGAGCAGCGCCTCCCTGACGCCGAGGCCGGCCAGCCACTCCAGCTCGGCGAGCACCTCCTCGGGTGGGCGGGAGGTGAAGGCGCCGCGGAAGGCGGGGATGGCGCAGAAGCTGCACCGCCGGTCGCAGCCGCTGGCCAGCTTCACCGGCGCGACGGGACCGGTCCCCAGGCGGCGGCGCACCACCCGCGGGCCGGCCGCCGGCGCCAGGCCGTCCGGAAGGTCCGGGGCGGCGTGGCCGGGCGGCCGCGGGGAGGACGCGGGCCGGTCGGCGGGGGCCAGCGGCAGCAGCCGTCGCCGGTCCCGGGGGGTGTGGGAGGCCGGCCGCTGACCGGCCAGCACGCCGCGCAGCCGGGTCGCGATGTCGGGGTAGGCGTCGAAGCCGAGGACCGCGTCGGCCTCGGGCAGCGCCTCGGCGACCACCGACCCGTACCGCTCGGCCAGGCAGCCGACCATCACCACCGCCTGCGTACCACCCTGCTTGAGGTCGGCGGCCTCCAGCACCGTGTCGATCGACTCCTGCTTGGCCTGCTCGACGAAGCCGCACGAGTTCACCAGCACCGCGCTCGCGCCGTCCGGCTCGTCGACCAGACGGAAGCCGTCGGCCTCGAGCCGGGCCGCCAGCTCGTCGGAGTCCACCTCGTTGCGGGCACAGCCGAGCGTGACGATCGCCACCGTGGGCGAAGCAGGGGCGGCTGTCATGACCTGGTCAGACTAGGCCCGCCCCACTCAGGCGGCATCCCAACGAGCCGGGGCGGCCATCGACCGGGCGTCGACCCTCGCGTCACATCCCTCGCAGGCCCGCCAGCACCTCGTCCAGCTCGTCGGCCTTGATGAGCACGTCGCGGGCCTTGGACCCCTCCGACGGCCCGACGATGCCGCGCGACTCCATCAGGTCCATCAGCCGGCCCGCCTTCGCGAACCCCACTCGCAGCTTGCGCTGCAGCATCGAGGTCGAGCCGAACTGCGTGGTGATCACCAGCTCGGCCGCCTGGCAGAGCAGGTCGAGGTCGTCGCCGATGTCCTCGTCGACCTCGCGCTGCGACCCGGCCGCCACTGCCACGTCGTCCCGGTAGGCCGGCTCGAGCTGCTCGCGCACGTGCCGGACGACGGCGTGGATCTCCTGCTCGGTCACCCACGACCCCTGCACCCGGATGGGCTTGCTGGCCCCCATCGGCAAGAACAGCCCGTCGCCCTGGCCCACCAGCTTCTCCGCGCCCGGCTGGTCCAGGATGACCCGGGAGTCGGCCAGCGAGGAGGTCGCGAAGGCCAGCCGCGAGGGCACGTTGGCCTTGATCAAGCCGGTCACGACGTCCACCGACGGCCGCTGGGTGGCCAGCACCAGGTGGATGCCGGCAGCGCGGGCCAGCTGGGTGATGCGCACCACCGAGTCCTCGACGTCGCGCGGGGCGACCATCATCAGGTCGGCCAGCTCGTCGACGACCACCAGCAGGTAGGGGTACGGCACGAGGGTGCGCTCGCTGCCCGGCGGCACCGTGAGCCGTCCGCTGCGCACCGCCTTGTTGAAGTCGTCGACGTGGCGGAAGCCGAAGTTGGCCAGGTCGTCGTAGCGCATGTCCATCTCGCGCACGACCCACTGGAGGGCCTCGGCGGCCTTCTTGGGGTTGGTGATGATGGGCGTGATGAGATGGGGGACGCCGTCGTAGGCGGTGAGCTCGACCCGCTTGGGGTCGACCAGGATCATCCGCACCTCGTCGGGCGTGGCCCGCATCAGCACCGAGGTGATCATGGAGTTGACGAACGACGACTTGCCCGACCCGGTCGCGCCGGCCACCAGCAGGTGCGGCATCTTCGCCAGGTTCGCCACGACCGTGCCGCCTTCGACGTCCTTGCCCAGGCCGATGAGCAACGGGTGGTGGTCGTTGCGGGCCGGTGCCGAGCGCAGCATGTCCCCGAGCGCGACGATCTCCTTGTCGGTGTTCGGGATCTCGATGCCGATGGCGGACTTGCCCGGGATGGGCGAGAGGATCCGAACGTCGGCGCTGGCGACCGAGTAGGCGATGTTCTTGCTGAGCGCGGTGACCCGCTCGACCTTGACGGCCGTGCCGAGCTCGACCTCGTAACGGGTGACGGTGGGGCCGCGGGTGTAGCCGGTGACCTGCGCGTCGATCTCGAACTGGTCGAGCACCCGGGTGAGCGCCTCCACGATGCGTTCGTTGGCCGGGGTGCGGGCCTTGTGGGCCGAGCCCTGGCCGAGCATGTCGGGCGGCGGCAGGTGGTAGGTCACGTCCCCGGACAGCGCGAGCTGCTCCACCCGCGCGGGCATCGGCGTGTGAGCCGGCGGCTCGGGCGCCACCGCGGGCGTCTCGCCGTCGGCGGCCCGGGCCCGGCGTCGGGAGCGACGCCCGGTGCCGGCATCGGGGTCACCCTCGAGGTCCGGACCGGGGTCGGCGTCGGCGTGCTGCTCGTCGGCGGCGACGTCTCGCACCAGCGGGGACTCGTAGGCGTCCGGCCCGTCGGGCACGAGGTCGTCCCGGCTCGGCCGGCGCACCCGGCCGGCCGCGGTGCGCAGGTGGCCGACGGCGACGTGGACCGGGGTGTCGAGCAGCACGAGCAGGCCGTAGCCGATGGCGAGCACCAGCACCGGCACCGCGACGTACACGGTGAGCAGGTCGGCCAGCAGGGACGACACCACGTAGCCGATCGCGCCACCGGCGCCGCGCATGGCCTGCGGGCCGTCCACCGGGCGCGGCAGGCCGGCAGCGATGTGAACGAGGCCGAGCAGGCCCACGCCGAGCAGCGCACCGCCGACGAGCAGCCGGGTGCTGTGCGCCGACAGCCGCTGCGGGTCGCGCAGCAGCCGCACCGCGAGCAGCACGAGCAGCACCGGGACGACGTAGGCGAGCACGCCCACCGACCCGGCGGTGACCGAGCGGGCGATGTCGAAGACGGGCCCGTCCACCTGCCACCACACGGCCGCGGCGCTGACGACGGCGACGGCGAGCGCGGTGAGGCCGATGCCGTCCCGGCGCAGGGCCGGGTCGAGGGCCGAGCCACCGGTCACGCCGCGCACGGTGCCGCCCACGGCGTGGGCCGCGCCCAGCCACAGCGCCCGGACCCCCGACGCGACCCCGCGCACCGCGCGGGCGAACGGAGGTGGGCCGGAGCGGGCCGGCGGTCGGCGGGACGCCGGCGCCGACCGGCCCGGGGGTCGGCTCGACGATCGGGAGCGGGAGCTGCTCGCGCTGCTACGCCGCGCCCGCGCGGGGGAAGACGTGCGGGTCGCCATAGTTCCGGCAGCGTAGCGGCCGGCGTCCCATCAGCCCCACACGTCACACCAGCCGCCGCGCCCTCGTGTCGCCCCCCGCG
>Ga0209594_1000378_pt1 | contig 28582 bp, 22 predicted proteins | sample AshMeaCrysSpring_FD_184126 | JGI IMG/M metagenome (GOLD analysis project Ga0209594, IMG submission 184126) | Groundwater microbial communities from Big Spring, Nevada to study Microbial Dark Matter (Phase II) - Ash Meadows Crystal Spring... | ecosystem: Environmental > Aquatic > Deep subsurface... | reverse complement strand
ACCTTGATGAGGAGACAAGGGGCTTAAGCCCCTTGCCTGAAACCTTGATGAGGAGACAAGGGGCTTAAGCCCCTTGCCTGAAACCTTGATGAGGAGACAAGGGGCTTAAGCCCCTTGCCTGAAACCCTGATTCATTTCACAATTAATTTAGGATTGCTATATTTAGGCTAGAAATAATCACCGAGAGAGGATAATGTAAAAGTTACAATTATCAATAGGGAGAAAAAAGATGAAAATTGCCTTTGTGGATAGGTTACATTGGGACTATTTAATTGAAAGTGCCTACAAAATACCCCTGGGTGGTTCTCAATCTGCCCTTTGTTATTTAGCTGAAGCTCTTGCTAAATTGGGACATGAGGTATTTTTACTCAACAACACATCAGTAGCAACCATGTCCTGTGGGGTGATGTGCTTGCCTTTAAAAAATACCCCAGTAAACCTGTTACAATCTCTTGATGCTCTCATTGTACTTAATATGCCTGGATGGGGGAACTATCATCAAACCCTATCTTGGAGCGCAAACTAAACTAATTCTCTGAACAGGAGATGCTGAAAATCAGCCTACTCAGCAACCCCTGCAAGACTCCAATGAACGAGATCTCTATGAGACTTTTGTAATCAAAAGTAATTAGCAACGGGATGGCTTTCACGAATATTTTGGCATTGACCTCAAAAAAAATAGTGATTCTCTACAACTCTCTTAGCCCTTTTTTCTACGAGATGTTTCCCCAAGATCAAATTCTCCCTCACAAGTCTCAACCGCCAATTCTCGCTTATACTAGTACTCCTTTTCGCGGTTTAGACCTTCTGCTTGATATTTTCCCAAAAATTCGCAGTGCTGTCCCAGGGACAAGATTAAAAATATTTTCCAGTATGAAGACTTATCTGGTTGACGAAGGTTTTGATCGCTCTAAGTACGGTTTTGCTCTATCAAAGTGTCAGGAAACAGAAGGAGTAGAGTATGTTGGTTCTATCCCCAAACCACAACTGGCGGAGGAACTCAAGTCAGTTGCAGTTTTAGCCTATCCTAATACATTTTCCGAAACATTTTGTACTGCTGTAATCGAAGCAATGGCTAGTGGTTGTTGGATTGTCACCAGTGAATTGGGAGCTTTACCAGAAACTACAGCAGGTTTTGCCCGTTTAATCCCAATGGCTCAAAACTGGGAAACTTATATTGATAATTTTATTCAGCAAACTGTAAATGTTCTCCAAACATCTACCACAGTTGCAGAAACCCATCTGAGAAAACAGGTTGATTTTGTTAACCAAAATTATAATTGGGATGTGAGAGCACAACAATGGATTGAGTTTCTCGATAATTTTACTCCGACAACTTCTAATAGTCAAGTTTCTCAAAGCCAACTTATTTTTAATCTAAAAGCCATTAATTTAATCATTTTTCCCGATTGGAATCAATCAGAAGAATCTCTAAATTTAGAATTATCAAAAGTTATTCACTTCATCTTAATTCATCCAGATAATAGTAAAATAACTCTGATAATAGAAGCTAGTCAAATTGCTGAAGAAGATGCTAATTTAATTCTATCTTCTGTGGTGATGAATTTAATTATGACAGAAGATTTAGACATAGAAGAAGAACCAGAAATTTGTATAGTAAGAAATTTAAACTTACAAGAATGGTCGTTTTTATTGCCTCGTATTCAATATCGCATTGTCTTGGAAAACGAGCAGAAAGATCTGGCAAAAAAAGCCGTTTTTCTGCCTGCAATTAAAATAAATAATTAACTATTAGGAAGAAGTTAATGAGAATTGCCTTTGCAGATTTTACCCCGAGAAAATATAAAGTAGAAAGTGTCTATCAAATACCCATAGGAGGCGCTCTGTCTGCCCTTTGTTATCTAGCTGAAGCATTAGTAAATTTGGGACATGAGGTATTTTTACTGAACAATATTTCTAGTCCAGAAATGTCCTGTGGCGTGATGTGTTTGCCATTTAAAACAGTTTCTGACAAATTGCTCGAGTCACTTGATGTTTTTATTATGACTCTTGGAGCGGGACAAGGGAGAAACATTAAACCTTTGTTAGGAAAACATACTCGGTTGATTTTGTGGACACAACACGCTCACGACCAACCTGCAATACAGGATTTGCGTAATTCAGAGGAGCGAAATATTTATGATAGTCTGGCTTTGGTGAGTAATTGGCAAAAGAATTGCTTCTCTGAGGAGTTTAACATCGATCTGACTCGGATTTTTGTTCTCCGTAATGCGATCGCCCCTTGTTTCTCTGGACTTTTCCCTGATAACACCCCCATCCTCCCCCACAAGTCTCAACCCCCAGTGCTAGCTTATACAAGCACTCCTTTTCGAGGTTTAGATATTCTCCTGGATATTTTCCCAAAAATTCGTACTGCTGTACCTGGGACAAAATTAAAAGTATTTTCTAGTATGAAAGTTTATAAAATAGACTCCAATGAAGATGAATATAGTTTGCTCTATCTTCGTTGTCAGGAAACAGAAGGAGTGGAGTATATTGGTTCTATTCCGCAGCACGAATTAGCTCAACAACTCAAATCAGTGACAGTTTTAGCCTATCCTAATAGTTTTGCAGAAACTTCATGTATTGCAGTAATGGAAGCAATGGCTAGTGGTTGCTGGGTTGTCACCAGTGAGTTGGGAGCTTTACCAGAAACTACCGCAGGTTTTGCTCGTTTAATTCCCATTAATAATGATTGGGAAACGTACAAAAATCTTTTTATTCAAGAAACTATCAAAGTTCTCCAAACATCAACCAGAGAAGCAGAAAATCATCTCAGAAAACAGGTTGATTATGTTAACAAACATTATAATTGGTCAGTGAGAGCAGAAGAGTTAGTAGAGTTAATAAATAGTTGGAGTTCTCAACTTCCTTTTAACCTCAAAACAATTAATTTAATCATTTTTCCTGATTGGAATCAACCAGAAGAAACTCTAAATTTAGCCTTATCAAAAGTCATTCACTTTATTTTAACTCATCCAGATAATAGTAAAATAACTCTGATAATAGAAGCTAGTGAAATTGCTGAAGAAGATGCTAATTTAGTTTTATCTGCTGTGGTAATGAATTTACTGATGGCAGAAGATTTAGACATAGAAGAAGAGCCAGAAATTATTTTAGTAAGAAATTTAAACTCACAACAATGGTCAGCTTTATTACCTCAAATTCAATATCGAATTGTGTTAGAACAAGAGAATCAGATGGTAGAAAATGCAGCAAAATTGCCAATAATAACAATATAGCATTCCTAAATCAATTCTGCCAAGGCAAGGGGATGGGCGCCCCTTGTCTTTAACCCTTTCTCTATTTTTTATTTATCACAAATCATGACAGAACCAATTTACAAGTTTGATTTTATCTGAATAGCCAGGGATAAAACCCCCAAAATTTTACCCACATCCTGAATATAAAAATTACTCAAATCAATCATTACTTCATTGTTTATCAACTGTAAAAACTTCCAAATATCTCCTGTAGTTACAGCTCCGTATATAATGGGAATATTATTCCCTTCTTGTTGATTAAATAATTGAGCTGCTACCATAGTAGCAATACATTGACCTAAACCTCCTGTTAAATTCTCATTTTTTGCTTCTATAATAATCATTATTGGGGCTTCAATTGTTAATTGTTCAGGAGAAAGACTGAGAATAAAATCACAATAACCATTTAATCCTTGTGCAAAATCTACATTTAAATCTACCCCAGAAAATAAACTAATTTGTTGGTTTTTTCTGCGTCTAATTTCCAACAATAACGGTGTAATAATTAACTCTGAGCGAGCTTTTTCTGTATTAATTGCTAAAGCTAAAGGAACAGTTTCTGCTAAAGTAGTTATTAAAACTTCACTGGGTTTTACAGGTTCAACAGCAGCAAATAAGTTAATTTTTTCCTCAATTTTTATCCCTAACTCTTTCTTAACTTTGTTTAAGGTGAAATTACTATAAGCCATTGCTATTTTCTCCTATTGTTTATACCCTTTTGCCACAATTTCAAAGGATTTTCTTTTAATTTCCACATCACAAAAACCAGCTTCAAATAATTTTAGCCGAAGACTTTTAGCAGTAAACCCAGTTTTATGGGCCATGTAAGGAATACCAGGAATGTTTGTACCCATGCCATAAAACATCCAGAGTGCTGGTACTGGCCCTGCGGGGCTCTGATACAAGGGTTTTTCCTCCATATCTCCCTCAACTACTAATTTGGCTGCAGCTTGCATATCTGGTACAACAATTAAGATCAAACCACCTAGTTTTAACACTCGCTTAAATTCTCCTAAAGCTTGCGGCACTTCATAATTATATATATGCTCCAAATTGTGCGATGAAAAAACTGCATCTACTGACTCATTGGGTACAGCACTCAAATCTGTAATTGTCCCAATAATATCTGGTCTTACTTCTGGGTTTATATCCAGTCGTATTTCCTGCCATTCATCGGTACGAAATATTTCTGGTAAAGCATTAGAACGATAAGGGCCACAACCTACATGAAGTACACTCTTTTTCCCTGACTCAAATAACTTTGATGTTGCTGTTGTTTGGGCGGCTAATTTTTCTTGCACTACTTGCTGATAAAATTCCTCTAACCCCCGCACACAAGTTTTATCCTCAAAAAGATAATCATGGCGCCAACTCATGCGTTGAGAAATTTCTTTTCGCCTCCCTTCATCTAATCCTAACCTCACAGCAATATCAATATATTCTGCTTCGTTTTGGGCGATAGTATCCGTTACCCCTAACATTTGCAAAATACCAGAAGATTGTCGCGCCCGCATCAATTCTCCTGGACTGGTTACAATAGGTAAATTACTAGCTACAGCCTCAAAAGTAGTGTGACCGCCAGAAAAACTTAAAGTGTCTAAAAACACATCAGCAATTTGCAATAAACTTGTATAACTTTCCCAATCTTGACCTGGTAAAATTATACAATAATCTTCGCTATTTAACCCTACTTTGGTAAAAGCTTGTTGTAAGCGCTGCTTAAATTTTGCTTGCAGACTTAAGGGTGAGTTATTAAATTTAGTAGAGCGCAAAATAAAGACAAATTGAGCTTGAGGTACTCTCAGAGCAATTTCTGGAAACAAGCGATCGTGTTGGGGCAAATATTTATAAGTTAATTGACAACTCAGATAAACAACTTTATCATCCCGCAATTGAAAATCAGCACGTTTTTTTGTTGCTTCTGAAATTAATGGTTTAGGGTAGGATATTCCTATATTTGGCAACTTAATTAACTGCTCTGTATAATGTTCTTGAGCATTAGCTGGTTCCATCAATTCACTTGATAAGAAATAATCTATTGTTGGCAGTCCTGAAGTTACTGGATTTCCCCATGTGCTACATTGAATTGGTGCTAGTCTCAAAGCAGCTATTTGAGTTGTCTCTGCCTCTAAACCAATTGCTAAATATACTAAGATGTGTAAATTATCTTTAAGTATTTGCTGACAAGCTGCTTCTAAGTTGGGGAGATAATAAAAATAATTACTGTAGGTTTTTATGCGTTGTCTAAAAGTATCTTTTCCCCCTGGTATTCCTATCTGGTAACAGTAAATTTCAACCTTTTCTTGATCGCCATTTTTTAACCAACCTAATAACCACCTACTAACACTACCACTTCCAATTGACTCAGAAATATAACCAATCTTAATTTTCCCATTTTCTCCAGATGGCATGGACATTGGTAATATCCATCCAGGATATTTAGCAGCCATAATTTTATGAATTAAATCACCATATTCTTGGTGCAATTCTCTATCATTATATCCTTGATAGGAAAGAAAAAACAAATTGACATATTTTGTTGCTTCTATCCCCTGATTTTTCACTATATCATCATTGAAATTAAGGCGCTCAATTACATTTTGCAATCCCTGAATAAATTGCTGACGATAAATCTCTATTTGCTCTATTGTTTCATAAAATAAAGGCAAGATTAATTGCTTTTTTATGTATAATGATAAGTCATCTGGGTTGGTATTACAGGCTTCTGTTGCTGCAGCTAACATCCCTTGATTATCTCCGAGCATTTGTAAAGTTTCTATTTTCACATGATGCAAAAAGATATTGTTGGGATAACGTTTAATTCCTCTCTCAAAAATCTGCAGACTTTCTTCTTCTCGGTTTAATCTTTTTAAAGCAAAACCTAAGTAATAATAATCATCTTCTTCATTTAAAACTTTTGCTAAATACTTAAACGCTTCTTCATAGTTTCCCTGTCGATAGTAAGAACGTCCAAAATATCGCGCAGCAACTAACTTATCTCCTTTCTTTTCATAAGCTAATCCGATGTTATATAAAATATCAGGATTATTTTTATTAATCTCTAAAGCTTTTAAGTAAATTTCAATTGCCTCATCCCATTGTTTTTTTGCCATTAAAATATTACCTAAGTTTAGGTAACTGCCAAAATGATTTGGATTTGCTTTAATTGCCTGATGATAAATACTTTCTGCTTCTTTTATTTTCCCCGTTGCGTAATAAATATTGCCTAAGTTATTGTAAGCATTAAGATATTCAGGATTTAGTTCTATTGCTTTTTGATAATCCCCTATTGCTTGGTCAAGTTGAGATATTTTCTCCCAAACTAAACCTAAGTTATAATAAATCTCAGCTTTATTTGGTTCAATTTCTCTCCCTTGGTTTAAAGCATTAATTGCTGCTTGATATCTTTCTGTGAGATAGTAAATTATCCCCAAGTTCATCCAAGTATTGCTGTTATTTCTCTCATAAAGCAAAATCTCTTTATACTTTTGTTCAGCTTCAGTATATTGATTTTGAACTAATAACTCTCCCGCCTGTTTATCAAGCTGATTAATATATTTTTTCTCTTCCTTACTTTGCTCTTCTCTTAAAGCATCTATCCATCCTAAATTTTTGTCATTTTTCTCATTAACCGCCTGGGATTTTTCTTGATTGATATCCCATGCTAAAATCCAACTATTACTCAATTCTAGTAACTCTTGACAGTGGAATTGGCATGAGCTAAAATCCCTGACAGCTTGCTTTACTTGCGCATAATTACTATTACTAACAACAATTAAAGCTCGTTCCGCAAGAAACGGTACAACCTTCATTAAACCTAACAAAACAGAGCGGTAGTCTCTTGCTCCATCGTAATGATAAACTCCTATTTTGTCCTCTATACCTACTTCCACCAGCTCAGAGAAAAATTCCTCATAGTCTTGTTGGCAAAAATATACTTGCTCTTCTAACTTGAAATTAGCTAGATTTTCTCCTAATATTTCTAAGTTATTACTGTCAGGATCAAATTCAGAAAAATCATCAACTACATAAGCCATAACTGCTGGATGTTCTAACATTGCTCCAATTAAACTCGCACCTCGTAAACATCCAATCTCACAATATACTTCGCCAGGCTCAAGGCAGTCAACAGCAACATTGAGCAACTGCATTGTGTTGTCTGTTGTCATACCCAATATCTGCTCAAGTACCTGTTTAAATAGTTGCGACTTGGGATACAGGTTATTTGTCCCCCAATTATGATAAAAATTGGGCAAATGTTTAATAAATTTTTGAATATCCATGATTTTCTAAGTTATTTTAATAATATTAGTCCGCGTAGGCGGACTTAGTCTCTATAGCCGCGATTTTAATCGCCAGGTTATGGGGAGGTTTATTAAGCGTTACGGCAGATATTTAAGTTCTAGTATGTTTCAAATGTTGTCGCTGCCTAACGCACCCTACGCACCCTGAAAATTTCGCTTAAACCTTCTCCAAATAAAGATAATCCTATCACCATCAAAGTCATTGCTAAACCTGGAAATAATGCTGTCCACCAAATACCAGTAGGTAAAGCATCCAAAGCTAATCGTAAGTCATGTCCCCATTCTGGTACATCTTCTGGTAATCCCAATCCTAAAAAACCTAAACCTCCTAAAATTAAAATAGCATCCGCTGCATTGAGAGTAAAGATCACAGGAATACTTTGGATTACATTAGCAAATAAGTACTTGGAAAGTATTCTGGTAGGAGAAGCACCCATAGCTTTTGCAGCTTCTATGAAAAGTTCTGTTTTCACACTGGTGGTATGATTTCTCACGACGCGATAGTATTGGGGAATGTAAGAAATACTCAGGGCGATCGCTGCATTCAAAACTCCTTTTCCCACCACAAATGCTAGTGTCACTGAGAGTAACAAGCCTGGCAAGGTGTAAACTGTATCCATCAAAAAAAGTAAAATTTTGTCTATTCTTCCCCCCAAATAACCACTAACTAACCCCAGGGGAACCCCCATAATTAAACTTAGGGTAGTAGCCAACAAAACTACTTTAAACGCAGCCTGAGAAGCAAATAAGGTACGTGAAAACACATCATAACCCAGGCGGGTGGTTCCAAACCAATAAGCTTTTCCTGGTGCTTCGTGGATGGGGTTACTTAAAGACTCAGTGGGGTTTTGCAACCATCCCCAACTCTGGAATACTGGAGCAAAAACAGCGATTAAAATAAAAATAACAGTAATTATCAATCCTGCAAACATTAACTGTTTGGAAAGACTAGGACGAGAAGAGCGAGGTAAGGGGAGTTTTGTTGTTATCATAAATAATGTCTATGTCAAAAAAAATTTTGTAGTAATCGCTTTAACCATTAGAATCACCTAACCCAAATTATATTTTATCAGACAAAACCCACTGAAAGAGAGCGATCGCCTTTGCCAAATAAACACAACAATTAAATTATTTTTGTGAATCTCAAATTATTCTAATGTATTTTTTTTATTTATCTAACTCTACCACAAAAAAAAATGGAACAAAAACACCCTAATATCCTCGAAAAAATTCGGCAACAATTTGATCGCGGCCCTTTTCCTAGAACTCCATTAAAAGAATCTCCAAAAAACGATATAGTCAAGCTTTATTATCATAACTTAATCACTTCATATTATCTAAGAAATAAACAAGTTATTACAACTGAAGGAAAAACTATTCTAGATGCTGGTTGTGGTAGTGGTTACACAACATTAACTTTAGCAGAAGCAAATCCAGGGGCGCAAATAGTAGGAATTGATATCTCACAAGAATCTCTTAATTTAGCTCAACAACGTCTAGAATATCACGGTTTTAAAAATGTAGAATTTTACCTCCTCTCTCTAGAAGATTTGTCTCAGTTAGGGAGAGAATTTGACTATATTAATAATGATGAAGTGCTGTATCTTTTACCAGACATAGTCATAGGTTTAAGAGCAATGAAATCAGTATTAAAACCAGGAGGAATCATTAGGACAAATCTTCATAGTTTACTTCAGAGATTTCAATATTATCGAGGGCAGTCATTATTTAAAATGATGGGATTAATGGATGAAAATCCAGGAGAAATGGAGGTAGAAATAGTTCGGGAATTTTTCAAAGCTTTGAAAGATACTATTGCCTTAAAAAGGAGTATTTGGATGCCTCAATATGAAAACAACGAAGAACACTATATGATGAATTATTTATTTCAGGGAGATAAAGGCTACACCATCCCAGAACTATTTTCTGCTCTGAAAACAGCCAATTTAGAATTTATCAACATGGTAAACTGGCGACAATGGGATTTGATGGATTTATTTCAAGAACCAGAAAATTTACCCACATTTTTAGCCCTGACTCTCCCAGAAATTAGTATAGAAGAAAAACTCCATCTATTTGAGTTAATAAATCCAGTCCACCGACTGTTAGACTTTTGGTGTGGACATCCCCAAGAAACTCAACCAATAACACCTATAGAAGAATGGACAAATTCAGATTGGGAAAAAGTAAAAGTTCATCTACATCCTCAACTAAAAACATCAGCAATGCAAGCAGATTTAACTAATTGTATTAAACATTTAATTCCTTTTGAAATTAGTAAGCATTTCCCAGTTGTTAAACACGAAAGTTTGATGGATATAACCCTGGCAGCTAGTCTATTTCCTCCTCTGTTAGAATCATCACAATGGATGCACTCTTTGGTAGAGCGTTGGCAAAAATTGCACCCAATTAACCCTCTTACTTTAGAATTTACCACTTATGACCAAGCTTTTGAAACTATCCAACAAGTACTCATTGAACGCGAATCTTTTGGTTATCTACTTTTAGAAAAAGTTGGTTATTAATTAATTCAGATCAATCTGTTAAGACAAGGGGCTTAAGCCCCTTGTCAAGCCTTTAGTTTAGCAAGACTTGATTTATATCATTGTGTTCATTATTTATTAGGAAGATAACTCTCAATTATTTGGCGATATTCGCTCTTTTGTTTCACACCTTTTATTTCTTTTACTAATTCTTTATCCTTGAAAAATTGCACTGTTGGTGTTCCTGTTACTTGTCCCATTTGGGCAATTTCTGGGTCTGCTTCAATGTCAATTTCTACAAAGTGAATTTTGCCCTCATATTCATCTACCACCTTGTTTAAAATAGGCTTAAGTGTGCGACAGGGTCCGCAAGTAGGAGAAACGTATTTAACCATTAAAAAGCGATCGCCTTCATGGAATAATTTCCTCAAAGCATAGCCCCCATAATGTTTAGTAGCATTTAACTCAAAAGTCTCTTCTGTTTCCACAGGAGTTTTCTCTTCTTCTTCAGAAATTAACTCTTTCTTTTCCTCCTCTTGTTGATGATATTCTTGAATTAAATTATTAGCAGATAACCACCTTTCTGCTAATAGCGCCGCCATACAACCAGTTCCCGCTGCAGTTATCGCCTGTCGATATTCATGATCTTGCACATCTCCTGCTGCATATACTCCTTCAACGCTAGTAGCTACCGTTCCAGGTTGCACCACAATATACCCAGTTTTGTCCAATTCTAATTGACCCTGAAATAACTGGGTATTGGGAGTGTGACCAATAGCGTAAAATAATCCTCCCACCAGCAAGTTTTTCTCTTCCCCAGTTTTGGTATCCTTGAGTTTAACCCCAGTCAGTCTCCCATTTTCCCCAAACACTGAAATGGGTTGAGTATTCCAGTGAACGGTGATTTTTGGGTTATTTAATACCCTATCTTGCATAGTTTTACTCGCCCGCATCTCATCCCGACGCACCAATAAATGCACATGGGAGCCATATTTTGTTAAATATACCGCCTCTTCCGCTGCTGTATCACCACCACCAACTACTACCAGTTCTTGGTTTTTAAAAATTGGACTTGCACCATCGCAAATAGCACAAGCAGACATCCCATTATTCCAGTATTCCTCCTCCCCTGGTAGCCCCAGTCTTTTCGCAGTTGCTCCTGTTGCTATTATAATACTATGAGCTTTTACCTCCCTTTCGCTACTGCGCACAGTAAAAGGACGTTTACTTAAATCAACCTCAGTCACATCTTCTGTATAACAAATAGTACCCCAGCGTACTGCTTGAGCTTTCATTTGTTCCATTAATTTTGGTCCTGTTATACCTTCTGGGAAACCTGGGAAGTTTTCCACTTCTGTAGTGGTCATTAACTGTCCCCCTGGTATCCCTCCAACCTGAAAACCTTCAAACATCAAAGGTTTTAAGTTTGCCCGTGCTGCATAAATAGCCGCTGTATAACCCGCTGGCCCAGAACCAATAATTACCAGATTTTCCATCTTTAAATAAACTCATAACGACTTCGTTATATTCATTATAATATATCCTGCGCTGGTTTGAATCAATTGTTATGAGTTATTGTAGAAAACAGATGACGGGAATAGGAAACAATTTATGTTCAAAAAAATAACATTGAATCAAAATAAAAAAAATACTTAACTAAAACTAATTCAAAGGAGTAGGTTATAACCATGACTTTTGTTAAAGAAATAGAAGAAATAAAAGAAACAGATGAACAGTCAGAAGAAGAGTTATTCAGAGAAGCCCATAAACCACCAACAGATTTAATTTTTGATGATGGAGAACCAATGGAAAGTAATCGCCACCGCATCGCCATGAATGTTTTAATTGAATCTATTAATCATCATTTTAGAGAGCGAAATGATTATTTTGCTGGTGGGAATATGTTTATTTACTACAGTAAAAAACAAGTCAAAAACTATGATTTTCGCGGCCCAGATTTTTTCGTTGTCCTTGATGTAGAATATAACCCAGATCGACAAGGATGGGTTGTCTGGGACGAAAACGGACGTTATCCTGATATAATTGTCGAGTTAATGTCACCCTCTACCGCCAAAATTGACAAAACCATTAAAAAAGACATTTATGGGCGAACATTTCGCACCTCTGATTATTTTATTTTTGACCCATTTGAGTCAGACTCGCTTCAAGGATGGCATTTAAATTTAGATAATGGTTATCAGGAGTTACAAGTTAACGAGAAAGGATGGTTATGGTCTCAAAAATTGCAGTTATGGTTAGGTATTTGGGAAGGAGAAATTAACAATGTCAATACTCAATGGTTGAGGTTTTATGATAGTAATGAGAATTTAGTCTTATTACCTTATGAAGCAGCACAAAAACAAGCTGACATAGAAAAACAACGAGCTGAAACTGCACAACAACGAGCTGAAACCGCAGAACAACGAGCTGAAACTGCAGAACAACGAGCTGAAACTGCAGAACAAAAAGCAGCACGTTTAGCGGCAAAATTAAGGGAATTAGGACAAGATCCTGATACCATTTAATTATGTCCTTGTTTATACTTGGCGAGCGGACAAGGGGCTTAAGCCCCTTGTCTTGGACATCTTGTCTATTTTTTATTAATCACAAATCATTGAAGAATACTATATCCCTTCTTCACACTAAGAGAAGGGATTTACTATTTTTTAATAGGGAAACCAATTTTCATCTAAAACTTGCTCAATATCAGCCATAGGTTTTTCAGGAAAGGTATGGAGGGGAAGTTGAGAACGTTTTGCAGCTATTGCTCTACCTTTATAATAACATTCCTCAAAAATTTCTCTAACATAAGGTTTGAGACTAGGACTGTCTTGAAGTTCATCATTAATTTCTTGGCGAAAATTTAAGATTTCTGCTTCCCAATGACCCTTATTTTGTGCGTATTCTGATTGCCAAAATTTTAACTTGAGTAAATGTTCAAATAACTTAATTAATAAACTTTTCAGTTTCTTTTTATCCCGCCGACTCAAATCAGAAACCTCCTCAATTAAATTCTCCCAGTCAATAGAATCAAAATCTCTATTTTCTAATAATTTTACCGTTTCAATTACCCAGAGATTATAATCAGTATCGTATAAAGTTTTTTGTTCTTGTTTTACTATCATATTTCTGCACCTTAAATTAATAACTTGTTAATCTTGCTGACTATCAGTATGGCAACCAATTTTCATCTAAAACTTGCTCAATATCAGCCATAGGTTTTTCAGGAAAGGTATGGAGGGGAAGTTGAGATTTATCAGAAGCGATCGCCTTTCCTTTATAATAACATTCCTCAAAAATTTCTCTAACATAAGGTTTCAAACTCGGACTATCTTGAAGTTCATCATTAATTTCTTGACGAAAATTACGAATTTCTCCTAACCAATGTCCTTTATTATATTTTACTTCAGCATCCCAATATTTTAATTTTAGTAAGTGTTCAAATAACTTAATTAATAAACTTTTCAGTTTCTTTTTATCCCGCCGACTCAAATCAGAAACCTCCTCAATTAAATTCTCCCAGTCAATAGAATCAAAATCTCTATTTTCTAATAATTTTACCGTTTCAATTACCCAGAGATTATAATCAGTATCGTATAATTTTTTCACTGTTGGCTTTAATTCTCTTACCATATTTTTTACCTTGTTATTAATGTCCGCCATTGCAATCCGTTGACATATTTTGATAATTTTCCCACATTTGCTGATAAGCTTTCTCCATTTCTTTAGTAAACGCTTTAGCATTCCATAAAGGAGAAGTGTGCCGAGATAATTTTAATTTCCTGGAAATTTCCTCACGCAAAGCTGCATTTAATCCCAACTTTATCCCCCATTCTACATATTCCTCATCAGAATAAGCAATGCCTTCAGTTAAGCCCACATTCCGCATAAAAGCGTAACTATTACGAGCAGAAAATTGTTCACCCACTCTAGTTACTAAAGGCACTCCCATCCACAAAACTTCAAGGGTAGTAGTTGCCCCATTATAAGGATAAGTATCCAACACAATATCAGCTATTGAAATATTTGCCCGATGAATTTCTTCACTATTTGTGCGTGGTAAAAAGCGTAATTTTTCTGGACTTACTCCCTCTTCTTCAGCTAATTGAGTAAACATCTTTTTAATTAACTCCTGCTCGCCACTACCCTTAATTAAAAAATAACTATTATCCACAGCTTTAATAATTTTCATCTGGAGACGAATAGTATCAGGATGACGTTTAAGAGCATTTTGAATATTTAAATAAACCACAGCATCTGGGGGAATATTTAACTCATCTCTTCTTATAGAAGGCACACCTATTTCAAAGCCATCTACCGCCAGATAAGTTTGAGGTAAACGCCAAATTTTCTCGTGATAATATGCTTGACAATTATCTGGTAAAACAAAGGGATCAGCAATAAAATAATCTATAGCAGGTATCCCCGAAGCATCCCACCCCAACCAAGTCACTTGTATAGGAGCAGGTTTAAAAGCTATTACTTTACAAGTTAAATCATCAGTCAAACTATCAAGCTCTACTAAAATATCTATTTCATCTTTGATTATCTGTTCAACAATAGCCTCTGGAGCAATGGGAAAATTGTAAATTTTATCTGCCTTTTGACGAAACCATTTCTGAGTAATTTCATCCTCTGTTTGGTTAGCCAAATAAATGAAAATCTCGAATTTTTCTCGGTTATGATAATGAAAAAGCCAACGACTCAACCAACCAACAGAATGTCGTTTAAAAGTGCTGGCAATATAACCAATTTTTAACTTGGAAAATTCAGAATTGTTATTAATATATTTGTTGACCTTTTTTTGGCAAATTTTTTGTTGCCAACTTTGGGATATTTGGTTATGTAACCAGCGATTTTCCTGGGCATTATCCCGAATATAAGGCAAATATACTGTTACAGTAACAAAACAATCCTCAATAAAAAATTCTCTGGCTAATGGCTGTTGTTGAATTAACTCCTTGAGTAAGTTTATATGGCGCTCTGATATGTTTTTAGCTATAAGCCAATCACCACGAGTTACTAAAGTTGTAAGTATGAGAAAATTACTATAAACTTTTAAGTAAATTGTTGGAGATTTTTCATACAAATGATAAGCTGTTTCTAAGGATTTTTCGTAAAGTTTCTCCCCAAAATAACACCAAAATAAATGGATTATCAGAGATAAATTTTCTGGCTGTCTTTTGATAGACAATTTCGTTAACTCTGCGGCATATATAGGTGAATTGTTTTTCAAATTATTTTTAATTACGCTTGACATAATAGTTGCAACTAAAGCTGGATGCTCCCACAAATGAGGTAAACTTGCCTCAGCAAAAGCTAATGTTTCTCTTGCTGGGAATTTTAAAACCATTGCCAAAATTGCTAACAACTTTTCTCTGTCAACTTCTTCAACATTACTCTCTTGAAGTAAGTTAATTATCTCCCACTCATTCAGCTTTTCTACAGTGAAATATTCTAAGTTAATTTCTAATTCAATCAATTCCAATAAATTATTAACTAAACTCGGTTCAAGTTCGCGAATATGTCCCCGAATAAGCCAAGCAAGAGCATAATTATTTAATTTTTTCTGACGTTCAGCTTCTGTTGTTAAAACCTCTATTAATTCCTTAGCCCCTTGCTCAATTTCTGTTTCTTTTCTTTCAGCAAAAACATAAAACCAAGTTGTTTGTGCCTCTTCTTCTTCCCCTGCAAGTAAATAAGCTAAACCTAAATACCAATAATGAGAGATAACTTCTGGTTCAGTTTCTATGAGTTGTTCATAAAAATGCGCCACTTCCTCATATTTTTCCTCATTTAACAATTCATAAACTTCTGGTTGCCAATTCATTTTATTTATTAGTTTTCTCTAGGTTATTTTTATCCTTTCGAGCAATAATTTGCCCACATTTGCTGATAAGCTTTCTCCATTTCTTTAGTAAAATCTTTAGCATTCCATAAAGAAGAAGTTTGCCGTGATAAGTTTAATTTCCAGGAAATTTCCTCACGCAAAGCTGCATTTAATCCCAATTTTATCCCCCATTCTACATATTCTTCATCAGAATAAGCAATGCCTTCAGTTAAGCCCACATTCCGCATAAAAGCGTAACTATTACGAGCAGAAAATTGTTCCCCTACTCTAGTTACTAAAGGCACTCCCATCCACAAAACTTCAAGAGTAGTGGTTGCTCCATTATAAGGATAAGTATCCAAAACCACATCAGCTATTGAGATATTCGCCCGATGAATTTCTTCACTATTTGTGCGTGGTAAAAAGCGTAATTTTTCTGGACTTACTCCTTCTTCTTCTGCTAATTGAGTAAACATCTTTTTGATTAACTCCTGATCGCCATCACCCTTAATTAAAAAATAACTATTACTCACAGCTTTAATAATTTTCATTTGGAGACGAATAGTATCAGGATGACGTTTAAGAGCATTTTGAATATTTAAATAAACCACAGCATCTGGGGGAATATTTAACTCATCTCTTCTTATAGAAGGCACACCAATTTCAAAGCCATCTACCGCCACATAAGTTTGAGGTAAACGCCAAATTTTCTCTTGATAATATTGTTGAGCATTATCTGGCAAAACAAACGGGTCAGCAATAAAATAATCTATAGCAGGTATACCCGAGGCATCCCATCCCAACCAAGTCACTTGTATAGGAGCAGGTTTAAGAGCCATTATTTGAGGAGTAATACCATGAGTGAGACTATCTAAATCAACTAGAATATCAATTTTATCTTCCTGAATTTGTGCTGCTGCATCATATGTTTTCCGTTTAAAATTGCGAACCAGATTTACTTTTTGCGCAAACCAAGTTTTAGTAAATTCATTTTCCTTGTGATCCACCAAATAAATAGTAATCTTAAATTCTTCTCTGTTGTGATAATGAAATAGCCAACGACTTAACCAACCTACTGAATGTTGTTGAAGAGTGTGAGCTATATAACCAATTCTTAGAGGTTTACCTTCATGTTTGCTAAAATTAGCAGTTAATTTAAATGGAGCTGTAGCCCTAATTTGTTTTTCAAAAAATTGAGAAAGTTGATTTTTTAGCCAGCAATTTTCTGAAAGATTATCCTCAATATAGGGTAAAGGTTGACTGACAATCAGGAAAAAATCTTTAATTAATGGTTCGATAAACTGAGGTGGTTTTTGAGTTATTTCCCTCAGTAAATCTCGATGACGTTTAGTGAAAGTTTTTATCTCTAACCAAGCGCCAGTTTTCATCAGTACATAAAGTATTTGATAATTGGCAAAAATCTTTAAAGTTAGAGTATTTGACTCATCTTCAAACTGATAAGCTATTTTGAGCGCTTCTGAATTTTGGTCAGCAAGTGCATAAAACCAAAACAGATCTTTTAACAAATTCAGGTTATAAGGTTTGACTTTTAGATATACTAAAATCAGATCAATAGCGTAAGTATATAATTTATATTCATAACCCATTGTCGAGGCAGTTGAAAGCAAAATTTGAAGATAATCTTCCAGGTTTTGAATATGCCTCAAACTTGCTTCAACAAACTCTACTGTTTTCTTGGCAGCAAACTGCAAAATATTTGCCAAAATCTGCAACAATTTCTCTGAGTCAACTGCTCCTTGAGGACTTTCTTGCAGCAACTCTATAACCTGCCATTCATTTAGTTTTTCTGGGTTGAATTTGCCTAATTTAATTTCTAATTTAATTAAATCTAACAAATTATTAATTAACTCTGGTGCAATTTCCCTCAAATGTGCCCGTATTAACCAAGATTGCTGATAATTTTCCAAAGCTTCTTGACGCAGAGCTTCTCTGTCTAAAATCTCTACTAATTCATCACTCCATTGCTTAATTTCTGTTTCGCTTCCTTCAGCAAAAACACAAAACCAAGTTGTTTGTGCTTCTTCTTCTTTTTCTTGCAGTAAATAAGCTAAACCTAAATACCAGTAATGAGAGATAACTTCTGGAGAAGAGGCGATCGCCTCTTCATAAAACCTTGCCATTTCCTCATATTTTCCCTCATTTAACAATTCATCTACTTCTGATTGCCAATTCATTTTATTTATCAGTTTTATCTAGGTTATTTTTCTTTTTTCGAGCAATACTTTGCCCACATTTGCTGATAAGCTTTTTCCATTTCTTTAGTAAACTGTTTAGCATTCCATAAAGGGGAAGTTTGCCGTGATAATTTTAATTTCCTAACTATTTTTTTGCGTAAACCTTCATTGAATCCTAATCTTATTCCCCATTCTACATATTCTTCATCAGAATAAGCAATGCCTTCAGTTAAACCCACATTTTTCATAAAAGCATAACTATTTCGCGCCGCAAACTGTTCACCTACTCTAGTTACTAAAGGCACTCCCAGCCACAAAACTTCAAGAGTAGTAGTTGCTCCATTATAAGGGTAAGTATCTAACACCACATCAGCTATTTGTAAATTAGCCCGATGAATTTCTTCTGTTGTATCTCTTGCTAAAAAACGTAATCTTGTGGCACTCACCCCCTCAGTTTCAGCCATTTGAGTAAAAAACTCCTGAATAACCGCCTCATCTGCTAGCCCCTTAATTAATAAATAACTATTGGGAACTGCTTTAAGTATTTGTAGTTGTTTTTTTACAAAATCTGGGTTACGCTTCATGCCTACTTGGGCGCTAAGATAGACTACAGCATCAGAGGGAATCTCTAAATCTTTTCGTCTAGTCGTTGGTACTCCTACTTCAAACCCATCTACTGCCACATAAGTTTGGGGTAAACGCCAAATTTTCTCTTGATAGTATTCTTGAGCATTTTCTGGCAAAACAAAGGGGTCAGCAATAAAATAATCTATCGCCGGTATTCCTGAAGCATCAAAACCCAACCAGGTTACTTGTATGGGAGCAGGTTTGAGAGCCATCACCGTACAAGTTAAATCTAAAGTGATACTATTCAGGTCTACCAAAATATCAATTTCATCTTCTTGGATCTGCGCAACAATAGACTCTGCATTTGTTTTCAAATTACGAACTTTATCCACTTTCTGCTTAAACCAAGTTTGAGTAAGTTCATCCTCTGGTTGATTTACCTGGTAAATCACTACTTCAAAATTTTCTCGATTATGGTAATGAAACAGCCAACGACTCAACCAACCAACAGAGTGCTTTCTAAAAGTGTGGGCGATATAACCAATTTTCAGAGGTCTAGCTTCGTGAAAATAATTAGCTTTTAATGGAGCAATTGCGCGATTTTGCAAATTTTGTTGAAACAGTCGCGAGAGGTGGTTCTGGAAGCGGCGATTTGATGATGGTTTGTCTTGAAGATAAGGTAAAGGATATGCAGCCATAAAAAAACAATTGGTTAGTACTCCTCCTAGTTCTTCTGGTTCTTCAAGCAGCATTTGCTCTAGTAAATTTCGATGACGAGAAACGAATGTCTCTACTTTAAACCAAGCTCCCATCTTAATTAAGGTGTAGAGTAGTTGGTAGTTACCATAAAGCTTTAAAGGAGTTTCTTGAGAGTTGTCATAAAACTGTTGAGCTATTTCTAGAGCTGCTTGGTTTTTCCCGCTACCAAGATATAAATCAAAAAGATTTTTTAACACATAAAGATTATCTGGTTGTAACTTTAAGCACAGAAGAGTTAACTCAATGGCAAACTGAAAATGATGCTTTTGGAAACCCATTTTCACTGCACACTGCAGCAGAGTTTTAATAGCACTTTGAGCTTCTAGATGGGGCAAACTCGCAGCGATCAAGTCTAATGCTTCATTTGCAGGAAATTCACCCACTTTTGCCAATACCTGCAACAACTTTATGACATCTACTTTCTGGTAAGAACTTTGCAGCATTATTTCTCCTACTTGCCATTCCTTTAGCTTTTTAGGGGTGAAACTTCCTTGATTAATTTCTAGTTCAATAAGCTGGAGCAAGTTATCAAGTTGAGTAGGAGCAATTTCTCTGATATGTGCGCGAATGAGCCAACATTGGGAATAATTGCCGAGTTTATCCTGACGCTCTGCTTCTTTTGCCAAAACCTCCACTAATTCATTATTCCACTGCTCAATTTCTGCTTCACTCCCTTGAGCAAACACATAGAACCAGGTAGCTTGTGCTTCTTCTGTCCTACCCTGAAGCAAGTAGGCTAAACCTAAATACCAGTAATGCGAGATAACTTCTGGTTCGGTTTCTATGAGTTGTTCATAAAACCTCGCCACTGCCTGATAATTTTCCTTTACCAGATCTTGATCTGCTTGTGGTTGCCAAGTCATTTTTGCAGCTCTAATGAATATACTTTTATATTATAAATGATTCTCCACCCACCTAACTTTAATAAAGTAAGTCCCGTCTCGCGCCCCACCATCATCCGAACCCCATTCCTAGTCTCCATTATGGCTACTTCACACTTGGAAAAAAAATTTTTGGCAGCAGAGTGATATGTTTTGCGAGCCTTATGGGTATCTTCTGTTTAGAAGAAAATAATTAAACTTAAAACCCAAGGAAAAGATTATGAAGAGTGAATTTAAAGCCAAACTCCTACAACACCTCGCCAGCAAACAACAAGAAAAAGGTTTCACCTTGATTGAACTGTTAGTTGTAGTAATTATTATTGGTGTTCTCGCCGCAGTTGCCTTACCTAACCTCCTCGGTCAAGTAGGTAAAGCAAGAGAAGCAGAAGGCAAAAATGGTATTGGTACAATCAATCGTTCTCAGCAAGCATACCATTTTGAAAAACAGAGTTTCGCCGAGATACCTACTGGTGACATAACGAATACTACAAACAAACTAGGGATAGTTATAGTTAGCGATTACTATACATTTGGAACATCTGGTGGTACGGATCTGGCGACAAGTTTAGCTACTCCAATCGACTATACCAACGACGGGGTGAGAGGCTATGCAGGTGCTGTAGTTTATAGTAGTGGTCAGTATGACACCGCAGTATGTCAATCAGATGATATTGGTGGTACGGCTACTGGCGCAGCTTCTGGTAGTGAGGCTTCATGTAGTGCAGGAACAAGCCTCAACTAAAACTTGCATCGGTTAAGATTAATGTCTATTGGCAAAAACCAGGCAAGCTGTTGCCTGGTTTTTTTATTTCAGCCCAGCTTTTTTGCCTCAGAATAAAAATATTTGCTAAACAACCCCAATCTGCCAAATATATGAAGGCAAGATCATATGTATAAACACGCTCAAATAAAAATTGTGCTTCATGTTCTGAAAACCTACGAGGAGAGAGGTTTAACCTTAATTGAATTGTTAGTTGTATTATTAATGGTTAGTGTTCTTGCTTTAATAGCATATCCGAATTATATTAACCAAATTGGGAAAGCCAGAGAAACAGATGCTAAAAATTATCTCGGAGCTATTGCTCGCTCCCAACAAGCATATCACTGGGAAGCCCAAATGTTCGCTAATGATTTTGATAAACTACAATTATATATAAATACAACTGGGTCAACCTACTATGATTTTCCTTTACCCACTATAGCAACTGTAGATTTAGTTAAGCATCAAGCTGTAGCAACAGATCCAATGACTTATCATGTCAAAAATTATGCCGTTGGTGTATATTATGATAGTGGTAAGTTTAATATAGCATTGTGTCAAAGTTATGATGTGGATCAAGAGGTTAATGTTCCTGATACAATTAACGATAATTGCACAAATAGTGGAATTAAACTAAAATAATCTAAATTTTAATTAAAATAGCCCAAGATAATGTTTCCTAGTAATGGCAGTTTGCGCTTCAAAATATGAAAATTTCAGTAAAGATAATTTTACAATATTTAACTCTATTAATTGGTTTAGCAGGAGTAATTTCCCTGCAAAAGCTTTATATATATAAAATCAAATCACAAGAAACAAAAGATTATTTAAAAGAAGAAAAAGCCCTAAAAACTATAGTTGAAATCCAGAAAAAAATGCCCACATTTGGCTTTGATAACTTAATCGCAAACTGGAATTTTTTGCAATTTATTCAATATTTTGGTGATGCAGAAGCTCGGCAAAAAACGGGGCATTCTTTAATTTCAGACTATTTTGAAGTAGTAGTTAAACGAGATCCACGTTTTGTACAAGCATTAATGATTCTTTCCCCTGCTAACTCAATTTATGGAGGCAATCCAAAGAAAACTATTGCTTTAATGGAAGAAGCATTAAATTATATAACCCCAAAAACTCACCCTTATGCTAGTTTAATTTGGAGTTATAAAGGAGTAGATGAATTATTATTTTTAGGGGATGCAAAAGCAGCCCAAAGCTCCTATGAAAAAGCAGCAGAATGGGCGCTGCAACGTGAAGATGAAATAGGAAAAGAAATGGCAGTCCGCAACCTAGAAACTGCCAATTTTTTAGCAGATAACCCAGATAGTAAAAAAGCTCAGGTAGGCGCTTGGGCGTTAATTTTAAGCAACGCTCCCGACGAACAAACCCGCCAGCGAGCTATTCAAGAAATTAGGGCTTTAGGGGGTGATATTATTGTTAGTCCTTCTGGGGGGTTGCAAATTAAAATGCCAGAAGAAGATTAAACGTAATTACTCAGTGAGACCGTTAGGAATCGTGAAGAGACAAGGGGCGATACCGCCCCTTGTCTAATATCTATGATTTAATTTTTTATTTTCACGATTCCTAACGGTCTCACTATATCAGTGAGTATTATAAAATAAATAACTCATCTGAAAGTGCCAACTAATACCATTTTTCTCAAGAAATGATAGACAAGGGGCTAAACGCCCCTTGCGACTCTCAAGGGGCGTTTAGCCTTCTTCAGAGGATCATCTTTATCACAACTTTAGAAAAATGGTATAAATTGGAAAATTAATCAATCAACTCCTCATAAAATGCCAATTGATCCTTAGCTAAAGCTTGATTAGTATATTTTTCCCTTACTCTTTGATAACCAAAATTAGCCAAATTTTCCCTTAAATTTTCATCCTCCATCACCTTACACAAACAACTTGTTAAAGCCTCAATATCTCCTTCTGGAAACACCAAACCAGCAGCACCAATAACATTCTTAATTTCCCCAGAATTTGAACCAATAACAGGCACTTTACACGCCATTGCTTCAATTAAAACATGACCAAACTGCTCCTTCCAACCCACAGCAGTAAGTGTTTTAAACTTATAAGTAGTTTCCGAAGGCAAAACCAAAGTATCCATCAAATTAAGATATTTTGCCACCTCATTATGAGGCACACTTTCCACTAAAATTAGTCTATCTTTAATCCCTAATTCACCTGCAGTTTCCAGAATTTTTTCTTGTAAATCACCCCTTCCCAGTAACAACAACTTCCAGGATAACTGTTGTAAACCCCCCAAAGCTTTAACTAAAGTTAAAATCCCCTTTTCCTCCACAAAACGCCCCACAAAACCTACCACAAACTCCTCATTTTTAATCCCTAATTTAGTAGCTAATTCTGGTTGTTTTTGGGGATAAAATAAGGTTTCATCCACCCCTAACTGCGGCATAACCTTGATTTTGCCAGTATAACCATGCGATCGCAATATCTCCCCTCCCTCTTCATTTCCTGCAATTAAACCATCAGTATGACGCAAATTATAGCCTTCTAACAGAGAAATGGGAAACCTAACTTCATAAGGCAAATTCCACCAAGTAAAAAACACATTTTTTGCCTTCAAATTTAATAACCTATTCAGAGTAATTAACTGAGCATAACCCAAAGATTTCGCACCCTGTTCAACTTGAATAATATCAGGTTTAAATGAGCGTAATAAACCAATTATATCAGGTTTAAACGTGAGTAAACCCTGATTATTTTCACTAAAATTAGCAACAGGAATAACCGTAAAATTCCCATCAACAATAGTTTGACTTTCAATTACTTGATTTTGCACACCACCAGGTCGCCAACGTTGCGGTACAATAATTGTAACTTCAATTCCTGATTTTAACTGCGCAAGTTGACGTAATTTTTCACAATTTAACTCAACAATATAAGTATGACTTGCAACTAAAATTTTCATAAAATTAAAACTACTAAACTTAATGTTTTATCAAATAGAAGATAAGAGGCGATCGCCCCTTATCTAGACCACAATCTATTTAAGATTGCTATGTGCTATCATTTCTGAATCAAGAAGAGTAAATTTCTGCCCATCATTCCAAAGTGTTTTACTTAGAGTTAAAAGAGCATTCAAATAACCTAAAAAATAGAAAACCCCACGCATAACAATCTTAATAGGCGAACCACTTTTATTACAAGGCGGATTACCCAAAACATGACAGTCAAAAAGTTTAAGATAAAGACGTAATTGTTGAGACAAAGTGAGGTTTTTTAAAGCCATCAAAAAATGATTGTGATAGAAAGTAACTTGATACTTAAAACTTCGCGTACTAATATCGTGACACCCTCCAGTTTCCTCACCCAAATGCACCAAATAAGCAGCGGGGTCATACCAAATATAACACTCTGTATTTCTAAGTCGCAAACAAAAATCAGACTCTTCTCTTACCGCACTCCCACAAAACCGCTCATCAAACCAGATATTATATTCAGTAAAAATTTCCCTTCTAAAAGACATATTACAACCACGAGCAGAAATAACCCGTTGAGGTTTAATTGTATGCACCAAATCAATATAATACCAAGCAATACCAGCATCCATCGCTGCTGGTGGTAAATCCTCAATTTCGTACCCCCCAGAGTCTGTTAATTTCATGCGATCAAAAACTCGCCCCGCAACGGCACCTATTTGGGGGTTTTCATAGTTAAGAGCATGAGCTTGAAGGTATCCTTGCGGAATTTCTACATCATCATCTATAAACAGGATAATATCCCCTTTTGCACGACGCACACCATAATTTCTCGCCCCTGGAAGACTAGCCCAGTCAAGACGAAACCAGCGAATTTTTCCTACTTCTAAAAGGTCTTTTAAATAGCTTTCAGTTGCAGGTTTATGGGTAGGAGTTTGATCAATTACTAAAACCTCAAAATTTGGGTAATTTTGTTCTAGTAAATCTTTTAGGGTATGACAGAGAGTTTCTTCTCTTCCATAGGTAGGAATAATAACAGAAATTAAATAGTAATTCATTATTTTAGTTAAATTATCAAGATAATTCTTTAATTTAGTCCGCGTTTTTATAGCCGCGATTAAAATCGCCAGATATCTGATTTTTATTCAGACATTTTCTTAACAAATTCTTGATGTTCTGGGGTAGCTATTCCCTGTTGTAAAACTTCTAAAACTTTAGCTAAATTTCCCGTTAATAAAGCATTTACGTCCAACCATAAACCAGGGTAAATTTCACTTTTGATGATTCCCTTTTCATTAGGTTGCTGTTTAATATATCTCCCTTCTCTTAGTCTAAACCAATCAAAATCATTATCATAAACTCGCCAGACTAAATATTCTTGAACTTGATTTCTCCGATAAACTCTTAATTTATCATGTAAATCACGAGAAACAGTACTTGCAGCAATTTCTACAATTAATTCTGGTGCTCCTTCTACATAATCATCTTCACTAATAATTGATTGTCCTCCCTTTTCTATTCTTAAAATAGCATCAGGTTGCGGTTCATTTTCAGTATCTAAACGTACTGTGGAATTATCTCCTATTTGTAAATTAGGAGTAAAGGTTTTATAAAAACCCAACCATAATATTATCTTAGCGTGGGGCTCTCCATGTTGATTAATTCTTAAAGGTGATCCCATATATACAATTCCTTCAATTAATTCTGCTTTTTTTAGATTTTTCATACTTAGATAACGCTCTTCAAATTCTTTGAGAGTTAGGCGATCGCCGTTTTCTAATGGTGGAATTGTTTTTATACTTTGTGTCATAATTTTTCCTTTTATATTTTATTTATCCCAGAAATCTCAATAATTTGTTCTGCTGTTATTTTCAACTCAGAAAAAACTTGAGAAATGATAGGTGTTTGATTTTGAAAAGCTTGTGGTTGATATTTAGCCTCTTGTAAATTATAAATAAATACGGTAGGAATTTTAGGATTACCCAAATAACTGCGAGAAGCGATCGCCAAATAATCAACAATCCAATATTCTTTAATTCCTAATCTTTCATATTCATCTAATTTATCGAGATAATCATCTTCCCAATTAGTTGAAACCACTTCTACCGCTAATTCTGGAGGTTCAGTAATTGCGCCATAAGTGTTAACATTTGCATTCCAAATTGAAGCTTTTACCACACTTACATCAGGAATACGTCCCCTTTCTTCTCCTTTTTTACTTACCGTTCTAATAATAATATCTTTATCTACAATATAATCTAAACCCAAACGTCTGATTTCATCATTAAAACTAAACATCAAGAATCTAGAAATATTTTTATGGGCTCTAATTGGTTCCATTTTTACTAACTCTCCATTAACTAATTCAAATTTACCTTCATCTTCGGGATATATTCTTAAATATTCCTCAAAGCTCAATTTTTTGATTTGAGTTGCTACCATTGTTTTTAACTCCATTATTTGATTGAAAATTTAACTGAAGCTAGTCCACAAAGGCAGGATTTTTATCACCCGCTCTTTGTGTCATTAAACATTTAAAACTCGTTTTTTTCTTAAAGTTTTAAAACTTTTAAGTTTCTTATTACCATTAGACAAAACTGACTCATTTTCTACAACTTCCTCTTGTTGATCAATCACAGGTAATTTAAAAATCACCCCAGCAAATAACCAATAATAAACCGCCACTGGGTCAGTATCCAAAGGATACCAATAAGGGAAGTAACTAATAATGAGAATAAACACCCAAAAACCAGAAGCAAAACTGCGCAAACTAGGGTCACGCAATGAGCGATAATCTTGATAGGTAGTAATAGATAAATGGGTAACAAAAATCATAAAAATTAAAGTCCCCAAATAGCCTATTTCATAGATTAATTTCGCGTGGAAAGTTTCAATAAAAGAAACAGGACCAAACATCCGAGTTGAATTAGTTGCTGTACCCAAACCTGCCCCCAAAAGTCCCCTAGTTTTATAAATAGCATAGTTAAATTGCTTCAACATAAAAACATGGGGCGGTGCAGTATTCCAACGATCTACAAAACTATCAATCCTTTGTTGAACAATATCTGGGTTTAGTATCACCGCTAATGTAAGCAATAAACCCAGTCCGATCGCAATGGGTATAAACCGTTTAAAATTCCGAATTTGACCTGTAAGAATGAGGAAAATTACTGTTAAAGCGGGAACCAATGCTAAAGCGATCCTTTGGCCTGAAATAACAGCATTAATAAATACTAAAGCCATCCCACCTAAACCCGCCATTCGCCAATAAAAAGACTTATCAAAAAACGCAATGGTGAAAGTTATCGCACTATTTGCAATTAAAAACCAGCCCCAATGCCAGGGAGATACAAATGTACCTGGTAAACGTATTTGTCCTTGAGATGGACTGTAAAGTAAAGACCCACCTACTAAACATCGGGCTGATAAATTAGGTTTAAATAATTCAATCCCAATTAATTCTCTTGTTCCCTCACATCTACCAGATTTTAACATCCAGTATTGCATTAAACCGAGGACACAGCAAATAATAGCTAAAACTAACAGAAGTCTTCCTAAGAAAAACATCTGTTTTTTATTTTCAATGAGATAATAAGCGCAAAAGATTAAGGGTACATAACCGATTAAAACTTTAAGCCCTAATAACCCTTGAAAAAAAGGACTTCCTTCTTTACACATTCCTTCTGTAACATCTGCACAGTAAGGCAAAAATTCTTGGAAAGTATTCACTAAAAATAGCGTCAAAAGTGAAATGAATAAAAGAAGAAAGAAAGTAGGGAGTAGTTTTTTCGGAATTAATATAGGTTTTCTGGTGCGTCTGCACTCCAGCACTAATGCTAACAGCGCTGGAATATAAAACAAATCTTTGGAAACCTGAAATAGCGCATTACCACCCCCGATCGCATAGGTCACTGTACCACTAAACGGCATATATATCAGAAATGCCCACAGCGCTTGTCGGGGATATTGGTAGGAAAATACCATAGTTGCTACTCCTACACCTACGGCTATACCTATTTTCCAACCGAAAATGATAGTTAATGGTAAACCCAGTACACCCGCTAAAGCGACACTTGCGCTGATGAAACCAATGATTTTTTGGCGTTTTTCCCTTGTTTTCCTTTTTTCCGCTAATTTCTCTTTAATACTGAGTTTTGGTTTCTCCATCTGTTTCTCAGATTTTTTCGATTTCTTTGTTTTAAGCTTTAATTTTGGCATGACAATAAGCTTTTGATGATACCCGTCTTTACCATTTCATCTTACTGCTTCCTTTGCCTATCTTGTTTTTTTTCTTAAAAAGCGATCGCCTTTTCTCTTTTTTCTCTTTCGGAGAAGGCTGAAGGTTAGTTTCACCAAGTACTTTTGAATAATGAATAATTAATAATGAATAATTAATAATGAATAATTAATAATAATGAATAATTAATAATAATGAATAATTAATAATAATGAATAATTAATAATAATGAATAATTAATAATAATGAATAATTAATAATAATGAATAATTAATATTTTCTTGTTTAAGAGATTATTATTAATAATTAAATATAGCGTTTCTCTTAGTCTCGAGGTACGGACAAGGGGCTTA
>Ga0209594_1000374_pt1 | contig 28662 bp, 23 predicted proteins | sample AshMeaCrysSpring_FD_184126 | JGI IMG/M metagenome (GOLD analysis project Ga0209594, IMG submission 184126) | Groundwater microbial communities from Big Spring, Nevada to study Microbial Dark Matter (Phase II) - Ash Meadows Crystal Spring... | ecosystem: Environmental > Aquatic > Deep subsurface... | reverse complement strand
TCGCGAAACGCACAGCTCATGATTAGTGACTCGACGGGCTCAATGCCGTCAACGAAGTCCATGAGCGCCTTAGCGTCGGCGCGACTTCGGTCGGCGCGGTCCGCGCCGAGCCGGGCCAAGAGTGGTGGAACCAGTTCGCGAAGGCCTGCTCGGAAGCTAGTGAGCTCCGACGCATCGAGCGCCGACTCCCCCGGGAGGACGGACCACACCAGCGCGCTCTCCAAGAGAGGGGTGCCGAAGAGTTCACGCAAGGGACGCAGCGCGCCCGGCTCAGCTTCAAGGACGAAGAGCGGGACCTTCCCCTGCACCCCGCTTCGCTCGCGGCTGCCAGAAACGGACGCGTAGACAACCTGGTGGGCCGGCAGGAACTGGACGCCATCATCGGTTCGAGCGGCCAGCGTCGCCTCACGCAGCGGGGCCTCCCCTTCCGCGGTTGTGCCAACCAGAAGCTCGAACATCTGTCGATAGACTGGGCGCAACTCGGTACGAAGCTCCTGATCGGAGATACCGGTTGGATAGATCTGGGCGACGCGAACGCAGAGGTCACGCGCGTCGTCGACCGTGAACGCCGCGGGCGTGAGCTCGCCGCGGACCTGCAGTTCGTCCAGACAGGCACGCAGCAGTGACGCCGCGACTCCGGACGGTTGCTTCAGGACGGGCAGATAGGCCTCGGCATCGCGTCCGCTACGCCCAAGCCGACGGACGAGCTCGTCGGACCGTCGCCAACTCTGACTTGGCCGGCGAGGCCCGTGGCTGGTGGGGCAGATCGAGCGCATGCGAAGGCGATGGATCCAGAAGTCTGGACCCGCGTTCACGAGTTCGTCTGGTGTCGCTCTTGGCGGGTTGGTTCGGTACGCGGGCGCTTTGCCGGCCCCGACCAGCGCCGCCTCAGCCTGTGTATGGCGTGCGTAGGTCGGCCAGTTGCGGACGAGATGCTCTAGGAACCTCTCGGCGACGTGGTTGTCGTGGCGCCACGCCACTGCGGCGATTTCGTCGAACCTGTCGAGGTTGCGGACTTGGTAGAGGTAGTGATCGGTTGAATCCCAGCGCGCGTCGGCCGATAGGGCGCCCTCCACATCGGCTTGGTATCGCGCCCAATCATCTTCCATGCCGGCGAACGCCCATCCGCCAGGTAGTCCGAGGCCCTTCGTGGTGGTCCACGGAGTTCCATCGTCATCGACATCGTGAAAGTGGACCAGTCGCAGCCCGCGGCTCACGCCGAGCCAGGCAAAGAAGTTCCTCCACCGATCATCGACACTAGTCTCCAGCGCTTCGTCGGTGTCGTCGTCGAGGTCCACTTCACCTTCAAGGCCCTCGGAGCTCGAAGGGTGAGCCTCTTTGTCTCCATCGTCAGCAACGATCGACTCCGAGAACGCCGCGAACACCTCGGGGGGTGCGAGAAAGCGGATGTCCATCGTCGAGCCAGCCGCTTCCATGGCGTCCACGATGCTCTCGACCGAGTCCTCGCCGACCCAGTCGCGCCCGAAGTACACGCGATGAGCAGGTGCCCACTCAGGATTGTTCGAGCCTGCGGATCGGCACGGAACCTCGAGCCGGCTGAGGTTGAAGAACGCCCGGTCAGACCCGAGGCGACCCATCGGCAGGGGCTGGTCAGGTTTGGTTGTCTTGCCCGCCAGTCGACAGATAGTAGCCAGGGCTTCGATTGAACGGTTCGACTCCCTCAGCTCGTCATCGACCGTTCCGGTCCGGGTGAGGCCGGGGAGCACCGACGCCCGCATGACCTCCTCGAACCTGAACTCCTTGAGGTCGAACAGTGCGTCCCAGGCCTTCATTTTCTGGTCCAGGACGGATCGCTGTTCGGCTCGGCCGAGCGATCCCCAGCACACAGCGTGGGACAGGAATCGGAGGCGTCGGAGCGGCAGATCCTCTGCGGAGGATCTCGGCGGGTAGAAGGCACTGTCTTCGCCCAACGTGATTCGCCGAACAGTGCCGTCGTCGTTCTCGCCCACGGGGAAGACCGGCTCTTGACGCGCGCGTCGTTCGAGTTCGTGCCGATCTTGCGCGTCGGCCGTCTCCCAGAGTGCGGTGCAGAGATCGAGTACCGGATCGATGCGGTACCGCGTGTCGGGGTCCGCCTGCAGTCCAGCCTTCGACGGCTCGACGTGGGCGGCCAATGCCTTCAGCGATTCCGCGGGGCTGAGCGCGAGTGAGCCGTAGTCCGAGCAGACTGTCGCCAGGCTTCCCTCGCAGTAGTCAGGATCCGGGAAGCGGCGGCCGTCGACGGTCGAGTCCTTGCGGAGCAGCGCTGCGAACGTCGATCCCTGCACGCCGAGAAGAGGTGCGGGTAGGACGGCCTCGCCCAGAGTCAGCATCAGGTCGCCCGACGGGAGAAGCGGCGCGCCCTCGAGAGCCGTGCCTAGGGCATCTGTGAACAACGCAGCCGCCGGGCCAACCTCGCCGTCGCTGCGGCTCAGTACGCGGAGGACGTACGTCGCGCCGCCCAGGGCGACGAGGTGAGGCATCAGTGACTCGACGAACGTCGCAGCGGCCGCGCGCACGAGGAAGCCGTTGTAGTCATCCGTTGTAGCGCCTACCTGAACATGCTGGCGGGAGAGGTCTGTCGCAAACGCTCCGTTGACGAGGACCGAGCAGCCCGATGGCTCCTGAGTAGGGAGAAAGACATGAAACCGTCGACTCGACGTCTCGATCTGCGGATCGTCGGCGTCACGGACTGCGACAGAAACCTCGGTGACGTCGACCCCTTCCCATGCGGGGCCGGTCAGACCGTCTCGGTGAGCACCGATGTGGACATCCGAGTCGTGGGCCACCCAGTAGCGATCGCCATCTCCGTCCCGGTTCACCAAGTCGACTCGAAAAAGGCCGGTCTCGGTCAGCCCTCCGCACGGGACGACTCCATCCGGCGTCACCTTGTGGCGCTCCAACAGCCAATGCCGTACTGACTCCTTCGACGATGTCGCCACCTCGATGACGACCTCTTCGAGGTGCTTCAGGAAGAGCACGCTCGTCATTGGCAGCGAGAGCAGTTGATCGGCGAGGGCAGCCCGCTGCTCCTCAGCCACACCGTCATGGAACGGGAATCGGAAAGCGCTGTGGTAGCCCTCATCGCGCAACGACTGCCACACCGGATGCGGATCGGTGATCTTCGACGGGAATCGCATGGCTGGCACGCCCCGAACGCGACCTCGCTCGAGGTCGTTCCACAGCGCTGACACCTGGGTGGCGGCATACTCGCGACCCAGGCGGAAGCTGACCGTTTCCGAGTACGCCTCTGGCGTGTGAGTCACTTCGAGGACCGACTTGAAGCCCAGCCCCTTGTGTCCGATGCTCGCCCGCTTGGGCCCGTCGGACTGCCCCTTGGAGCTGGCTCCCAGGCCACAAAGGCCGCGGACGTCGGCCTCCGTGAAGGCACGGCCCGTGTTCGCCACCCACAGCTCCGAGTCCGTGAGCCGGAAAAGGGCGCGGTCGTCGGTCGTGGTAACGCCCAGGAGTGCATCGTCGGCGTTTTGAAGCAGCTCGTAGACCAGCCGACCTCGGTAGTCGTGAGCTACTTGAGACTCTTGGCTGACGTCTTCCTGCAGGCGACCCGCCGACTCGCGGTACACCGCCAGGTTCTCTTGGCAGATGCGCTTCAAGACGGCGTCGGGTGTGGCAGGCATCGGGGTCACGTGGCACATTCCACCGCATGCCCCCGACACCGTGACCCGGTTGGCGCTCACGGGCTCCTGCGGCCCACAGTTGGTGGGCGGCCATGATCGCCTGCACCATCAACGGGAACCCCGACGCGTCGGTGAGCAGCCCGATGGCGATCTGCGGCAGTGGGTGCTGGGGGCGTTGGCCCCGTCCGTGGCGGTCCCCTCAGCCGGTCGGGACGGGGCCAACGCGAACCACCCTTACGGGTGGTATGTCTACTATAGACTTTATGTCCGATATCACCGTTGAGCGGCTGCTCACCCCCGGCGAGGTCGCCGCGCTGTTCCGGGTGGATCCGAAGACGGTCACCCGCTGGGCCAAGCAGGGCCGGCTGCCGTCGCTGCGCACCCTCGGCGGGCATCGCCGGTTCCGCTGGTCGGACATCGAGCCCCACCTGAGCGCAGTGCAGTAGCGCGCGGACGATCCAAGGACGCTAGGACCCCGGCGGAACGCCTTCACAGCGGTAAGGAAGATCAACTTCTGCTGATGAGACGCGGCACCGAAGGCCCCAACTCCCCCGAGACACAGCCATCAGCCGGCACCCGCGCGGACGGGCACCGTTCGCCGTCGTTCGCCCGGGTTCGTGGTCGGCCATGGACGGACTCTGCTGACTTTCTGCTGACTTTCAAGGTCAAGGGCCTGGTCCCGTTTCCGGTGACCAGGCCCTTGAGCTGCACTTTCTCTGGTAGCGGGGGCAGGATTTGAACCTGCGACCTCTGGGTCATGAGCCGAAAGGTCGGTTTCAGACACCGCTCCCTGGCTGGCTGGTCTGGAGCGACGAGTCCCAGTCCTCCAAGTCCTTCACCCCCTCGCGCTCCCCTTCAGTTCCTGGGGGCCGGTTGGCTGGTCCGACTCAAGCCCAGTCGCCGTTGACGCTCCCTCCCGTCGGGCCTCTTGTGCCTAGTCCCTTCACTTCTCCGGGGAGCGGGCCATCTTCCTTCGGCAGTACCCGGCCAGGGGTAGGGTCACCAACCCGGCAGTCGGGCGCAGGCGGGAGAAGCCGTGTGAGCACAAGCGACGAACTGGAAGCCCGTTCGAAGGTCTCCGAGCGGCTGGCCGGCATGATGACGGTCCTCACCGCGGGCCTTGCTGTGCTGGCCACCTTTGAGGGCGGCCTGGGCAGGGTCGCACTCAACACGCCTGCCCGCCTCGCGGCCGTTGTCGCGCTGGTGTTCCTTGGCATCTTACTCGCCTACCTGTCCGCTGTACTGAGCCCGCCTTCGCTGGTGTGGCGGACCCTGACCGTGCTGTCGGTTCTGCTGACGGCCGGAGGGCTGCTGCTGTCCCTGCAGGTGGTCACCGACGCAACGGCCGCGTACGACAAACCCGAGGTGAACGCCGAGTTCGACGGCGACGTCCTGCGCTTCTCCGGATCTGTGTCGCTCCTGACAAGTGACGAGGAGCTCATCGTGACCGTGTTCGGCTACCCGCCCGGCTGGGCAGACCTGCCTCCCGGTCCCAGGGGAGAGGACCGCGGGTCCGAGCTCTTCCGGTCGTCAACAGGCCCGACTCCGAGTGGACGTGCAAGCGTGAGCGGTGCTGTCCCGGTTGACGCCGGACGCTACGAGGTCGTCGAGGTCCGCGCCCACCGAGACGTTGAGAACCTGCAGTGCCTCAAGGAAGGCGTGGAGGCCAACGAGGCGGGATGCGTCCTGGTCTGGACGGATCCTCGACCGCCCCTTCGCGTGAGCCCGTAGACGGCTTGGCCGAAACCGGCAAGCCGCCGCCGCGACCGAGCACCGCCATTGTCGACGATGGCCAAGGCGACCACCCTCACAGCCGCGGCGCTCTGCGTGGCAGCGATCAAGCATCACAACGCAGACACAGTTGACGTTCTCACGTCCTAGCGAGCGCATCCTCTACCGACTGGACCGTGGGAGGTTAGCTCATTCACGGTCGCGAGGTGGTGCATCAACGTTCACCGTCGTCCGCTGTCGTCCACCCACGTCTTAGGGTCCCGAATAGGGTCCCGAAACGAGAGCGAGGGTCGATCCCTATGCGTTGTCGACCCTTTGACCTGCTGTTTCTCCGTCGGGACGGCGGGATTTGAACCCACGACCCCTTGACCCCCAGTCAAGTGCGCTACCAAGCTGCGCCACGTCCCGGCCGCGAACCACGCGAGGCGGTTCCAGCCTCGGCAGCGTACCCGACCGACAGGCGCGGCCTGCCCGCGCCGGTGGCCGACGGTCACGGCTCGGTAACGAGTCCGACAGCGTGCATCCGCGCCTGCAGCAGGACGCGAATCCCTGGCGACGCACGACACCGACTACTCCCGGAGGAAATCGATGAACATCCGACTCGCAGGCGCGGCAGCCTTCGCCGCCGCCCTGGTGCTCGCCGGCTGCGGCGGCGGCTCCGACTCCGCCACCGAGGCCGAGCCGACCCCCACCGCCGAGGCCACCCAGGAAGCCATGGAGACCGAGGCTGCGATGGAGGAGCCCGGCACCATCGTCGAGGTCGCCGCGGCCAACGAGGACTTCAGCACCCTGGTCGCGGCCGTCGAGGCCGCAGGCCTGGTCGAGACGCTCAGCGGCGAGGGGCCGTTCACCGTGTTCGCCCCGACCAACGACGCCTTCGCGGCGCTGCCGGCCGGTGTGCTCGACGCGCTGCTGCTGCCCGAGAACAAGGACACCCTCACCAAGATCCTGACCTACCACGTGGTGGCCGGCGAGGTGACCTCCGACCAGATCACCGACGGCGACGTCCCGACGGTCGAGGGCCAGAACGTGACGGTGAGCACCGCCGAGGGCGTGACCGTGAACGGCGCAACCGTCATCGCGGCCGATGTCGACGCCTCCAACGGCGTGATCCACGTGATCGACGCCGTGCTGATCCCGCCGGACGTCGACCCGGCGACCCTCACCGGCTGACCCAGCCGAACCCCGTCGAGGGGGGTGCCGCCGGCCCGGCGGTGCCCCCCTCGTCACGTCCCGAGGATCGGCGGGTCAGCGGCGAGATGAGCGCCGCTCGCGCACCCGCATCGCGATGTCGAGCGGGGTGCCCTCGAAGCCGAACTCCTCGCGCAGCCGCCGCTCGACGAAGCGCCGGTACCCGGCCTCGAGGAAGCCGGTGGTGAACAGCACGAACCGCGGCGGCCGCACGTCAGCCTGCGTCCCGAAGAGGATGCGCGGCTGCTTGCCGCCGCGCAGCGGGTGCGGGTGCTCGGCGACCAACCGGCCGAGGAAGGCGTTGAGCTGGCCGGTGGTGACCCGCGTCTCCCATCCGGCCAGCGCCCGCTCGAGCGCCGGCACGAGCTTGTCGACACCGCGGCCGGTGCGCGCCGACACGTTCACTCGCGGCGCCCACGGGTAGCGCACCAGCTGCCGGTCGATCTCGCGGTCCAGGTCGTAGCGGCGCTGCTCGTCGAGCAGGTCCCACTTGTTGAAGGCGAGCACCATCGCCCGCCCGGCCTCCTCGACCATGGTGAGCAGGCGCAGGTCCTGCTCGCTCAGCGGCTCGCTGGCGTCCACCAGCACCACGACGACCTCGGCCCGCTCGATGGCGGCCGAGGTGCGCAGCGAGGCGAAGTACTCCGCCCCGGACGCCTCGCGGACGCGGCGGCGGATGCCGGCGGTGTCGATGAACCGCCACTCCTGGCCGCCGAGCAGCACCAGCTCGTCGACGGGGTCGACGGTGGTGCCGGCGACAGAGTCGACGACCACCCGGTCCTCCCCGGCCAGCCGGTTGAGCAGGCTGGACTTGCCCACGTTGGGACGGCCCACCAGGGCGACCCGGCGAGGCCCGCCCTCCGGCTCGTCGAACGTCTCCGCCGGGGCGTCCGGCAGGGCGTCCAGCACCGCGTCGAGCAGGTCACCGCTCCCCCGCCCGTGCAACGCCGAGACGGCCAACGGCTCGCCGAGGCCGAGGTTCCACAACGAGGCCGCCTCGGCCTCGCCGGCCGGCCCGTCGACCTTGTTGGCCGCGAGCACGACGGGCTTGCCGGCCCGGCGCAGCACCTTCACGACGGCCTCGTCGGCGTCGGTCGCCCCCACGGTCACGTCGACCACGAACAGCACGACGTCGGCGGCGTCGACGGCCAGCTCGGCCTGCTCGGCGATGCGCGCGGCCATGCCCTCGGCGTCGGGGTCCCAGCCGCCGGTGTCGAGCAGGGTGAACCGGCGGCCGGACCAGGCCGCGTCGTAGGCGACGCGGTCACGGGTGACGCCAGGGGTGTCCTCGACCACCGCCTCCCGCCGACCCAGGATGCGGTTGACCAGCGTCGACTTGCCCACGTTGGGACGGCCGACGACGGCGACGACCGGGTCCCCGGCGCTCACGCCCCGCTCCCGGCCGGCACCAGGGCCAGCACCGCATCGACCGTCTGCTCGACGCTGAGGTCGGAGGAGTCGACCACCGTCACACCGGGAGCGGCCTCGGTGAACGCGGCCACGGTGGAGTCCTGCGCGTCCCGGCGCACCACCTGGTCCCGGGTGGCGGCCAGCGCGGCCTCGTCCGCCTCGCCGTGCACGTCGCGGGCCCGGCGGGCCAGCCGCTCGGCCTCCCTGGCCAGCAGCAGCACCCGCACCGGGGCCTCGGGCGCCACCACGGTGGTGATGTCGCGGCCCTCGGCGACCCACCCGCCGGTGCTGATCAGCTGCTGCTGGCGGCGCACCATCTCGGCGCGCACGGCGAGGTTCGTGGCGACCGCGCTGACCGCCTCGGAGATGCGGGTCTCGCGGATGGCCGCGCCGACGTCCGTCCCGTCGACGGCGATGGACGGCGCGGCCGGGTCGGTGCCGATCTGCAGCAGTACGGCCCGGGCCGCCTGCGCCACCGCCTGCTCGTCGGCGAGGTCGAGTCCGCGCTCGAGAGCCCACCAGGTGAGCGCGCGGTACATGGCGCCGGTGTCGAGGTAGTTCAGCCCGAGCCGCTGCGCGACGGCTCGAGCCACCGTGGACTTGCCCGAGCCGGACGGCCCGTCGATCGCGATGACGAGGTCGGCCGGCACGCGGCGCAGCCTACGCGGCGACGATCACCCGTGGACGGCCCAGCCGCGCGCCCGCAGGGCGTCGACCAGCGACGCCTCGGCGTGCGGCTGCACCGACAGCTCGACCAGGCCGACGGGTTCGCCCGGCACGTGCTCGATGCGCACGTCCTCCACGTTGACCCCGGCGGCGCCGATGTCGGCGAACAGCCGCGCCAGCTGGCCGGGCCGGTCGGCGAGCTCGACCGGCACCCCCACGTACTCCGCGTGCGGCGAGCCGTGCTTGCCCGGCAGCCGGCCCCGGCCGGCGACCCCGGCGGCGAGCAGGCCCTCGACCCGGTCGAGGTCGCCGTCGCCCAGCGCGGTGATGGCCGTGTCCAGGTCGGCACGCAGCGCCGTCAGCACGTCCCGCACCGCTGGCGCGTTGGCCGCGAGGATCTCCCGCCACAGCGCCGGGTTGCTCGCCGCCACCCGGGTGATGTCGGCGACTCCCCCGCCGGCCAGGCGCACCTCGGGGGCCGGGGCGTCGCGCAGCCGTCCGGCCACCAGCGCCGACACCAGGTGCGGGGCGTGGCTGACCAGCGCCACCGCGGCGTCGTGGTCGGACGGCGTCATGCGCAGCGGCGTCGCCCCCACCAGCAGCGCCAGCTGGGTGACGAGCTCGACGGCGGCCGCGGTGGGCGCCGGCAGGCCGTCCTCGGGCGGGCACAGCACCCAGGACCGGCCGCGGAACAGGTCGGGACGGGCTGCCGCCGGCCCGGACACCTCCCGCCCGGCCATCGGGTGCCCGCCCACGTAGGCGGCGGCGCGCGGGTGGGCGGCGACGGCCCGAGCCACCGGCAGCTTCACGCTGGCGACGTCGGTGACGGCCCGCACCCGCTCGTCGTCCAGCAGCGCGAGCACCGTCGCGGCCGTGTGCTGGGGCGGGACCGCGGCGACGGCCAGGTCGACCCCCGCCGAGCCGGCGTCCTCGGCAGGCAGCTCGTCCGGCGATGACCCAGCCCCGCGCTCGACGGCGACCGCGAGGGCGGCGGGGTCCTCGTCGCGCAGGTACACGGTGACCCCGCGAGCCCGCAGCGCCAGGGCCGCCGAGGTGCCGATCAGGCCCGTTCCCACCACGAGCACGGTGCGCAGCTCGGGCGGTGTCATGCCGGGTCGTCGTGCCGCAGGTCGGTGCGCAGCGCTCGGGCTCCGTGCAGGTAGACGTGCTGCACCTCGGAGCGCGCCAGGTCGGTCTCCACGTGCGCGAGCAGCCGCACCACCCGGGGCATCGCGCCGGCGACGTCGAGCTCGCGCGCGCACAGCAGCGGCACGTCGGTGATGCCGATGAGCCGGGCAGCGTAGGCGGGGAACTCCGAGGTGAGGTCCGGGGTCGCGGTGAACACCACGCTGATGAGCTCGTCCCCGCTCAGTCCGTTGCGCTCCAGCACGGCCTGGACCATCTCCGCCGTGCGCCCGAGCAGGTGCTCACGCTCGTCCACCTCGAGCTGGGTCGCCCCTCGGATCGCCCGCACCGCCACGCCGCACAGCCTAGAGAGCCCCGGCGGCGGCCGACCGCCCGTCCCGGGCGCGGTGATCTTGGAGGACACGCCGACGACACGCCGAAGAAGGGCTCAGCTTCTCCAAGATCACCGCAGCGGCACACCGCTGCGGCAGGCCGCAGCGGCAGGGGGCGGCGGCGGAGGGCGGCGGGGAGGGCTACAGGGCGACCTCGCGGTAGAGCAGGCCCACCTCTTGCTGGCTGAGGGGACGGGTCTTGCCCGGGCGCAGCTCCCCCAGGCTCACCGGGCCGAACGCGGTGCGCACGAGCCGCTGCACCGGGTGCCCGGCGGCCGCGAGCAGGCGCCGCACCACGTGGTAGCGCCCCTCGTGCAGCACCACCTCCACCATCGCCCGGTTGCCGGCCGAGCCCACCACCTTGAACGAGTCCACCCGCGCCGGGCCGTCGTCCAGCTCGATGCCGGCGCGCAGCCGCTTGCCCAGGTCGCGCGGCACCGGCGTGAGGATCTCGGCGAGGTAGGTCTTGGGCACCTCGTAGGAGGGGTGCATCAGCCGGTGCGCCAGCGCACCGTCGTTGGTGAGCAGCAGCAGCCCCTCGGTGTCGGCGTCGAGCCGCCCGATGTGGAACAGCCGCACGTCGCGCTCCCGCACCCGGTCGGGCAGCAGGTCGGTCAGCGTCATCCGGCCGCGGTCGTCGCTCATCGCCGACAGCACGCCGACCGGCTTGTTCAGGGCCAGGTACACCTTGTCGGCCTCCGGTGCGGTGACGCGTAGGCCGTCCACCTTGATCATGGCGGTGGCGGGGTCGACCCGCAGCCCCTGCTCGCGGACCACGCGGCCGTCCACCTCGACCCGCCCGGCCTCGATCAGCGCCTCGCAGGCCCGGCGCGAGCCGACTCCGGCCGCGGCCAGGACCTTCTGCAGCCGGACTCCCTCAGACGCGGGCACCGGACTCCTCGATGTCGGCGGCGGCGGGCAGGAACGGCGCGAGCGGCGGCAGATCGTCCAGCGATCGCAGCCCGAGCTTCTCCAGGAAGTACGCGGTCGTCGCGAACAGCGTCGAGCCCGACTCGTGCTCCACGCCTACCTCTTCGATCAGGCCCCGTGCCACCAGGGTGCGCATCACCGCGTCGCAGGAGACCCCTCGGATCGCCGATGCCTTCGCTCGGGTCACCGGCTGCTGGTAGGCGACGATCGCCAGCGTCTCCAGGGCGGCCTGGGTGAGCCGGGCCTGCTGGCCCTCGCGCACGAACCGCTCGACCACGCTCGCCTGAGCCGGATGGCTGTAGAACCGCCAGCCGCCGGCGACGCAGCGCAGCTCGAAGCCGCGGCCCTGCGTGGCGTACTGGGCGGCCAGGCCCGCCAGTGCCTCGTCGATGACGGACGGCGGCTGCTCGAGCACCCCCGCGAGGTCCTCGGCGGCGACGGGCTCGTCCACCACCATCAGCACCGCCTCGAGCTGCGCCTGCAGCGGGGACGCCTCGCTCACGGCTGCTCCTGTTCGTCGAACTCGTCGTGGATGTCGACCGACCCCTCACCATCGCCGGTCCACCGTACGGTCAGGTCACCCAGTGGGCTCACCTGCTCGAACGAGACCTGCCCCTCCCGGTACAGCTCGAGCAGGCCGAGGAACCGGGCGACGACGTGGTGGCGGGTCGGGCAGTCCACCACCAGCGCACGGAAGGTGGCCACCCGGCTGCGCCGCAGCCGGTCCACCAGCAGCGCCGCCTCGTCGCGCACGCTCACCGGTTCGGCGTGCACGTGGTCCAGCGCCACCACCGGCACGGGCTTGGGCGCCAGCGCCCCTGCCGCCAGCGCGGCCAGCTCCAGCGGACCGATCGCCATCACCACCTCGGGCAGCAGCCGGGCGAACGGCTCCTCGAGCGGCACGGAGCGAGGGTGGCGCTCGGCCTCGGCCGCGATCCGCTCGGCCAGCACGGCCGAGACGTCACGGTAGGCCCGGTACTGCAGCAGCCGGGCGAAGAGCAGGTCCCGCGCCTCCAGCACGGCCAGGTCTTCGGGGTCCTCGACCTCGCCGGCCGGCAGCAGCCGCGCCGCCTTCAGGTCCAGCAGGGTGGAGGCCACCACGAGGAACTCCGAGGTGAGGTCGAGCGGCCACTGCGGGCCCAGCTGCTTGACATAGGCGACGAAGTCATCGGTCACCTGGGCCAGGGCGACCTCGGTGATGTCGAGGTCCTTCTTTGCGATGAGGCTCAGCAGCACGTCGAACGGGCCGCTGAACACCTCCAGGTTGACCGAGAACCCCTTGGTGGGCGGGGCGACGGCCTGGCCTGCTGCGGCTACTGGGCGTCCCACCGCGCCAGTACCTCGCGGGCCAGCTGCCGGTAGGCCAGCGACCCGGGCGACGTGGGGGCGTAGTCGATGATCGGCACTCCCCCGGTCGTCGCCTCGGGGAAGCGCACCGTGCGCGGGATCACGGTGTGGAACACCAGGTCGCCGAAGGCCTCGACGAGCCGGTGCAGCACCTCCCGGCGGTGCACCGTCTGCGCGTCGTAGCGGGTGGCGAGCAGTCCGTCCAGCCGCAGCCGGTCGTTGAGCCGCTCCTGCACCTTGCCGATCGTGTCCTGCAGCAGTGCCACCCCGCGCAGCGCGAAGTACTCGCACTCCAGTGGCACGAGCACCCCGTGCGCAGCGGTGAGCGCGTTGACGGTGAGCAGCCCCAGGGCCGGCTGGCAGTCGATGAGGACGACGTCGTAGTCGGCCAGCACCGGAGCGATCGCCCGCGACAGGGCCTGCTCCCGGCCCACCTCGCTGACCAGCTGCAGCTCGGCGGCCGACAGCACGATGTTGCTCGGGATCAGGTCCATGCCGGGCACGGCCGTGTGCTCGAGCACGTCCTGCACCCGGACCGAGCGGTCGAGCAGCAGGTCGTAGACCGACTTCGGCAGGTTGTGCGCGTCGGTGCCCAGCCCCACCGACAGCGCCCCCTGGGGGTCGAAGTCGACCAGCAGGACGCGCCGGCCGGCCTGCGCGAGCGCGGCGCCCAGGTTGATCGTCGTCGTGGTCTTGCCGACCCCGCCCTTCTGGTTGCAGACGGCCACGACCCGGGCGGGCCCGTGCACGCCGAGGGGGGTGGGATCGGGGAACTGCGGGACGGGGCGACCCGTCGGCCCCACCTTCGGCGCGGGGCGGCGAGAGGAGGCGGGCACGACCGGCGAGTCTAGTGCCCCGCCCGGGCGCGGGGGTGCGACGCGGCGTAGACCTCGCGCAGCCGGTCCACCGTGACCAGCGTGTACACCTGGGTGGTGGCGACGGACGCGTGGCCGAGCAGCTCCTGCACGACCCGCACGTCGGCACCGCCGTCCAGCAGGTGGGTGGCGAAGGAGTGGCGCAGCGTGTGCGGCGACACCGCGACCTCCAGCCGGGCCCGGTCGGCCGCGGTGCGCAGCACCGTCCACGCGCTCTGCCGGCTCAGCCGGCCGCCGCGGGCGTTGAGGAACAGCGCCGGGTTGCCGGTGCCGGCCGCCGCCAGCGCGGGCCGTCCGCGCACGAGGTAGGCGTCGATCGCGGCGCGGGCGTACGAGCCGATCGGCACGAGCCGCTCCTTGCTGCCCTTGCCGAGCAGCCGGACGGTGCCCGCCGGTTCGGCCTGGTCGAGGTCCGCAGCGCTCGAGCCGGTGGTGGCGTCGCCACCACGCGCCACGTCGTCCACGTCGAGCCCCACCGCCTCGGAGATGCGCGCCCCGGTGCCGTAGAGCACCTCGAGCAGGGCACGGTCGCGCAGCCCCCGTGGCGAGTCGTCGGCACCGGCTGCCGCGATGAGGCGCTCGACCTGGTCCAGGCTGATGGCCTTGGGCAGCCGCTTGGGCACGGCCGGGGGGTGGACGTCGCGGGACGGATCGGTCGCAGTGACCCCCTCGAGCAGCAGGAACCGGTGCAGCCCTCGCACCGCCACCACGGTGCGGGCAGCCGAGGTGGCCGCCAGCGGCGGGTGCTCGGGGGTGCCGGCCAGCAGGGTGCGGGCGAACCCGGCGACGTCGGCCTCACCGACCTGGGCCACGTCCTCGCGCGGCAGGGAGGCGAGGTAGGCGGTGTAGCGGGACAGGTCGCGCCGGTAGGCCGACAGGGTGTTGCCGGCCAGCCCTCGCTCGACCGCCAGGTGGTCCAGGTAGCGCTGCACCGCCCGGGCGACGCCGGGAGCGGGGAGCGCCGCGGCGGTCAGGCCAGGACCTCGGCCAGGTCCCGCACCGCCATGCCGTGCGCCTGCGCGACGGGTGCACTGACGACCTCGCCCGCGTGCGTGTTGAGTCCCAGCGCGAGTGCCGGGTCGGCCGTCAGCGCCTGCCGCCAGCCCCGGTCGGCCAGCGCCACGGTGTAGGGCAGGGTCACGTTGGTGAGCGCGTAGGTCGAGGTGTGCGGGACGGCACCGGGCATGTTCGCCACGCAGTAGAAGACCGTGTCGTGCACCGCGTAGGTGGGCTCGGCGTGCGTCGTGGGCCGGGAGTGGTCGAAGCAGCCGCCCTGGTCGATGGCGATGTCGACGAGCACCGCTCCAGGCTTCATCGCCCGCAGCAGGTCGTCACTGATGAGCCGGGGTGCTCTGGCCCCCGGCACGAGCACGGCGCCGATGACCAGGTCGGCGTCGAGCACCGCCCGCTCGATCTCGTAGGCGTTGGACGTGATCGTCTGCATGTGCCCCTGGTAGACCATGTCGACCTGGCGCAGCTTGGCCACGTTGATGTCCATCAGCAGCACCTCGGCCTGCATCCCCAGAGCGATGGCGGCGGCGTTCAGCCCGCTCACGCCGGCACCGAGCACCACCACCTTCGCCGCATACACGCCCGACACGCCGCCCATCAGCACGCCCCGACCACCGTGCTCGCGCTGCAGGGTGCTCGCGCCCACCTGTGGGGCCATCCGACCGGCCACCTCGCTCATCGGGGCCAGCAGCGGCAGGCTCCCATCGGCGAGCTGGACGGTCTCGTAGGCGATCCCGGTGACCCGCCGTTCGACCAGGGCGTCGGTGCACTCGCGGGACGCGGCCAGGTGCAGGTAGGTGAACAGCACCTGCCCGTCGCGCATGCGGTGGTACTCCTGCTCGATCGGCTCCTTGACCTTGCAGATCAGCTCGCCCTCGGCCCACACGTCGTCCGCGGTCGCCAGGATGCGCGCACCGGCCGCCACGAACTCCTCGTCGGTGATGGACGAGCCCACTCCGGCACCGCTCTGCACCACCACCTCGTGGCCGTGCCGCGTCAGCTCCTTGACCCCCGCGGGCGTCATGGCGACGCGGTACTCGTGGGTCTTGACCTCGGTGGGGACGCCGATCTTCACGGCAGGGACTCTAGCGGGGCGGGCCGCGCTCAGCCGGTGATCTCGCCCCGCTCGGACCACCTCGTCACCGGGGCAGGTTCTCCCGCGCCGGCCAGGGCACGTCGGGCGCCCGCAGCGCGTCGTACCCGTCCCCGAGCCGCGCCGCCCAGGTGGCCAGCACCCCCACGCACAGCGTCGGGTTGTGCAGCTCGCCGGACAGCACGCGGCGCACCAGCTCGGCCAGCGGCACCCAGGCGACGGGCATGTCGGCCTCCTCGTGGGCCCCGTTGTGCCGCTCGTGCTGCGCCACCGGCTCGATGCCTCGGGCCAGGTACACCCGCAGCGACTCCGTCGTCATGCCGGGCGAGGTGAAGTAGTCGACCAGGACGCGCCAGTCCCGGGCGCGGACGTGGCCCTCCTCGTACAGCTCGCGCGCGGCAGCCTCGTGGTACGGCTCGCCGGGCACGTCCAGCAGGCCGGCCGGTGGCTCGACCAGCCGGTGACCCACCGGGTGCCGGTACTGGTGCACGACGAGCACGCGCTCGTCGTCGTCGAGAGCGATGACCCCGACCGCCCCCGGGTGCACGACGACGTCGCGGACGAAGGACGCGCCGCCGGCGGGCGGGGTGACGTGGTCGCGGCGAACCGAGACGACGAGGCTCCCGTCGAACGCCTGCTCGCTGCCCAGCACGGGCCAGCGCTCCGGGACGTCCAGCGGCCCGCTCACGCGGGCACCGACGCCTGGGTGTCGGCGGCCCGACCGGCGGTGCTGTCCGGACCCGGCGCGTCGACGACGAGGTCGACCTCGACCGGCAGCCGCGTCTCCTGCTGGCGGCGCACGGCCGCCGCCACGAGCCCCTGGAACAACGGGTGCGCGCGGGTGGGCCGGGACCGGAACTCCGGGTGGGCCTGGGTGGCGACGAAGTAGGGGTGCACGGACGGCGGCAGCTCGACGAACTCGACCAGCTCGCCGTCCGGTGACGTGCCGCTGACGACGAGCCCCGCCTCGACGAGCCGGTCGCGGTAGGCGTTGTTGACCTCGTAGCGGTGCCGGTGGCGCTCGTAGACCCGCGCCGCGCCGTACAGCCGACGCACGACGCTGCCCTCGGCCAGGTCGGCGGGGTAGGCCCCGAGCCGCATGGTCCCGCCGAGGTCGCCCTCGCCGGCGACGATGCCCCGCTGCTCCTGCATCGTGGCGATGACGTGGTCGACGCTGGACGGGTTGAACTCGGCCGAGTCGGCCCCGGGGACGTCGGCCACGTGCCGGGCGTACTCGATCACCATGCACTGCAGGCCCAGGCACAGCCCGAGGGTGGGCAGCCCGTGCTCCCGCGCGTAGCGGATGGCCCCGACCTTGCCCTCGATGCCGCGCACCCCGAAGCCTCCGGGCACGCACACCGCGTCCACGTCGCCCAGCGCCCTCGCCGCACCGGCCGGCGTCTCGCAGCTGTCGGAGGCCACCCACCGCACCACCACCCGGGCGTCGGCGGCGAACCCACCGGCGCTGAGGGCCTCGGTGACCGACAGGTAGGCGTCGTGCAGGTCGACGTACTTGCCGACCAGGGCGACCGTGACGGTGTCGCGGGGGTGGTGCACGCGACGCAGCAGCTCGTCCCAGTTCGCCCAGTCGACGTCGCGGAACGGCAGGTTGAGCCGGCGCACGACGTAGGCGTCCAGGCCCTCGGCGTGCAGGACCTTGGGGATGTCGTAGATGGACGGCGCGTCCACTGCGGCCACCACGGCCTCGGTGTCCACGTCGCACATCAGCGAGATCTTGCGCTTGACCCCGTCCGGGATGGGCCGGTCGGCCCGGCAGACGATGGCGTCGGGCTGGATGCCGACCTGGCGCAGTGCGGCGACGGAGTGCTGGGTCGGCTTGGTCTTCAGCTCCCCGGACGGCGCGAGGTAGGGCACCAGCGAGACGTGCAGGAAGAAGGAGCGGTCGCGACCGATCTCGTGGCGCACCTGCCGGGCCGCCTCGAGGAACGGCAACGACTCGATGTCGCCGACCGTCCCGCCGATCTCGTGGATGACCACGTCGGGGGCTCGCCCGTCGGCATCCGGCGCCCCCATCGCGAGCATCCGGTCCTTGATCGCGTTGGTGATGTGCGGGATCACCTGAACGGTGTCGCCGAGGTACTCCCCGCGCCGTTCCTTGGCGATCACGGACGAGTAGACCTGGCCGGTCGTCACGTTCGCGTCCCGGCTCAGGTCACGGTCGAGGAACCGCTCGTAATGGCCGATGTCGAGGTCGGTCTCCGCCCCGTCGTCGGTGACGAACACCTCGCCGTGCTGGAACGGGTTCATCGTCCCGGGGTCGACGTTCAGGTAGGGATCGAGCTTCTGCATGGTCACCCGCAACCCCCGATGGGTGAGCAGGGTGCCCAGGCTCGAGGCCGTCAGCCCCTTGCCGAGGGAGGAGGCGACACCTCCCGTGACGAACAGGTGCCGTGTCCTTGCGCCGGGGGCTGCCACCACGGGGTTCCAGCCTAGCCCCCGGCGGGGGTGGCCGCGGCCCGCACCCGGCGCGACGCGCCGCCGGGCGAGGGCATGCCCTCAGCCCTGGGGCCGGGCCCCGTCGACCGTGCCGACCCCGCCGTAGGCGCCCACACCGCCCGCCGCCTGCTCGGCCAGCGCGAGGACCGCGACGGTGCGGCCGGCGGTCGTCTGCAGCATGTCGACGGTGGAGACGAGCTGCACCAGGTCCGGGTCGGAACGCACCGCCTCGACGACACCGAGCGCGCGTGCGGACGACGGCGGGCCGGCGACCACGGAACCGGACCCGGCGGCGTCGAAGGCAGCCGCCATCTCGGCGAGCGCAGCCAGGCGTCGTCCTGCCTCGCCGTCGTCGGGGACCGGCCCCCCGGCCACGAGCACCGCCAGGTCGGCCGGGCCGCGCAACGGCTCCTGCACGGTCACCAGGCCCGCCTCGGCGAAGGCTGCCGGGGTGGTGTCGATCGCCTCGGGGGAGGCATCGGCGCCACCGGCCGGCTCGAGCACCGACGAGGCGAGCACGACGGCCCCGCGCTGGTAACCGTCGGCGTCCTCGTCGAGGTCGGTGCCACTGGTGACCAGCTGGGCAGCCAGCGAGTCCAGCACCGCTTCGGATCCTGCGTCGGTCCACTCGGGGGCGACGACGATCGTGCCGGTGATCTGGGCGCCGGCCGCACCCACCGCCTGCCTGGTGGCGCCGACGGTGGCATCGTCGGCACCGGGCAGCGCGACCACGACGACCGACCGGCCGTCGAGCGACCCACTGATCTCGCCCGGCTGCACCGCCGCCCCGTAGCCGTCGGAGAAGGCGAGGGTGTCCTCGGCATCGGCGACCTTCTCCCGCAGCAGCGCGGTCTCGGCCTGCAGGTCGACGACCTCGACAGCGGCTGCCGACCCGGTGCCCGAGGACAGCAGGCCGGCGCCCATGACGAGGCCGACGCCGAGCGCCACGAGCACCGCGACGAGCGAGACGACGTGGTAACGGAAGTTGATCATGGGCTGGGGACTCCTGGGGAAGCATCGCCGTCGAGCAGCGAGGTGACCTGGTCGGAGACGGATCGGGCCACCTGCTGGCCCACCGGGGTGAGCCAGACGGCAGCAGCGAGGACGAGCAGGGCGACGAGGAGGAGGAGCAGCAGCAGCCCCGCAGACACCCGCGGCCGGTGCAGCCGGGCGACCGCTTCGGCGTCGACGAGGCGACCGCCGACCCGCAGCCGGGCGAGGAAGGTGCCGGCGGCTGTGGACCGGCCGGTGTCGAGCATGCTGACCAGCGTGCGGTCCAGCCCGGCGGCGACCACGACCCGCGCCTCGTTCTCGTCGGCGACCAGCAAGGCCAGGTCGACCGGCGCGGCGGTGGTGCTGACCGTCTGCCGCGTCAGTCCCATACGGTCGACCCGGGCCAGGCCGGTGGTGGTGGCGTCGCCGTCCAGGCGCACCACCAGGTGGTCGGCGGCCTTGAGTGCGGCCTCGGAGACCGTCTCCAGGTCGCCGACCAGCACCGTCGGCTTGTACCCGAGGGACCGGGCCGTATCGGCCGCCTCGTCGACCGCCACGACGACGGGTCGGTACTCCTTGGCCCACGCGCGCAGCTGCTTCAGGTCGTCACGGTGCTCAGGCCCAGGTCCGACGACGAGCACGTCTCGGTCCCGCAGGGCTGCGCCCAGCGAGGGCAGGGTGCCGGGTTCGAGCAGCAGCGCGTGCTCGCGACGCAGGTACTCCGCGGCCGTGGCGGCGAAGGCCTCCATCTGCGTGGCCAGCCCCGCCTCGGCGGCGGTGAGCGATGCGGTGACCGACGCGGCGTCCTGACGGCGACCGGTGACCACCGGGGTGTCGCCGCGCAGCAGCAGGTCCCCCACCAGCGCGACCTTCTCGCTCTCGCGGAGCACGGCCATGGCATCGGAGCCCACGTCGTCGAGCAGGGCCACGCCCGCGTCGACGAGCACGGTGGCGCCCAGGCTGGGGTAGCGGCCACTGACCGTCGGGGACGCGTTGACGACCGCGGCCGCACCGGCCCGCACGAGCAGGGAGGCGCTGTCGCGGTCCAGGTCGATCTGGTCGATGACCGCGATGTCGCCGCGACGCAGCCGGCCGGCCAGCACCCGAGGGTCGCGCTCGACCCGTACCGGTCCGACGATGCCCTCGGCGGGCTTGGTGGACGAACGGCGCAGCAGCGTCTTCACCTGCGCCATGGTGCCAGTGGGACGGCTGTGACGCCGGTTGCGCCACGCGGCTAGCGTTCGTCGGCCGCCACCTGCAGCAGCTCGCTCGCATGCCGACGGGCAGCCTGCGACGACTCCAGGCCCGCCATCATGCGGGCGAGCTCGTCCACCCGGTCGCCGTCGGCGACCAACCGGACCCCGCTGGCGGTGACCTGGCCGTCGGTGTCCTTGCGCACCACGTAGTGGCGGTCAGCGAAGGCTGCGACCTGCGCCAGATGGGTCACCACCAGCACCTGGGCGTGCCGGGCGAGCCGTGCCAGGCGTCGGCCCACGTCCACCGCGGCCCGACCTCCGACCCCTGCATCGACCTCGTCGAAGACCAGGGTCGGCACCGGGTCCGCGACGGCCAGCACCACCTCGAGCGCCAGCATGATGCGGGAGAGCTCGCCTCCCGAGGCGCCCTTGTCCAACGGCCGGGGGGCGGCACCCGGATGGGCGGCGAGCAGCAGCTCCACCAGGTCGGCACCGTGCGGGGAAGTGGCGACGCGGTGCTCGCCCACCGGCACCCCGTCGGCATCGTCTCGCTGGGTCAGGCGCACCGTCAGTGCTGCCTCCGGCATGGCCAGCGCGGCGAGCTCGGCCTTCACGGCTGAGGACAGGCGGTCCCCGGCCTCTCGTCGGGCGCGCGACAGGCGCTCGACCGCCGCGCCGAGGTCGGCACGCAGCTGCTCGTGCTGCTGCTCGAGGGCGCGCAGCCGCTCGGGGTCGCCCTCGAGGGCGAGCAGCCGCTCGCGGGCCTGCGCCGCCCACGCGAGCACGGCGGCGGTGTCCCCACCGTGACGTCGGTGCAGCGCCGCCAGGGCTGCCCGGCGGTCGTTGACCACTGCCAGCCTGGCCGGGTCGGCCTCCAGGTCGGCCAGGTACCCGGCCAGCTCTCCGGCCAGGTCGCCGAGCAGGTAGCCGGCATCGGCAAGGCGGACGCCGAGCCGGCCCAGGCCCGGGTCGAGCGCGGCAGCCACGTCCACCGCCCGCCTCACGGCAGCGAGCATCCCGAGCACGTCGGTCCCGTCCACCACGGACTCGTCCCCGGCGAGCGCGACCAGGGCGCGGCCGAGGGCTTCCCGCAGCCGGTCCGCATGCGCCAGCCGCGCCTGCTCAGCGAGCAGCTCCTCGTCCTCCCCCGGGTGCGGGGCGACCGCGTCGACGTCGGCGAGGCCGAGGCGCAGCCGCTCGGCCTCGGCGGCCCGGGACTGCTCCTCCCCCGCCAGCCGGTCCCGCTCGGTGGCGACCTGCTGGAACCGGGCGTGCAGGGCGGCGACCTGGGTACGGGCCTGGGTCGTGGCCGGGGCGCCGAAGGCGTCCAGCAGGTCGCGCTGGCGGTCGGGTCGAGTCAGTGCGACCTGCGCGGACTGGCCGTGCACGGCCACGAGGTCGTCGGCGATATCGGCCAGGACGGCCACCGGCACCGAGCGGCCACCGAGGGCAGCCCTCGACCTGCCCTCGGCGCCCACGGTGCGCACCACCACCAGCTCGCCGTCCTCGACGGCCGCGCCGGCCTCCTGCGCGCGGGCCGCCACCGCGTCCAGACCGCGCACGTCCCACCAGCCCTCGACCTCGGCCCGCGGCGCCCCGGCACGCACCGCGCCGGGGTCGGAGCGGCCACCGAGGAGCAGGCCCAGAGCCGTCAGCACCATCGTCTTGCCCGCCCCGGTCTCGCCGGTCAGGACGGTCAGACCAGGGCCGAGCTGCAGCTCGGCGTGCTCGATGACGCCGAGCCGGGAGATGCGCAGCTCGGTCAGCATGGCCTCAGCCACGACCCCCGCTGCCACGCCACCCCTGCACCGGGAGCGCGAACTTCGCGACCAGCCGGTCGGTGAACGGCGCCTGGTGCAGCCGGGCGAGCCGCACCGGCTGCTGGCCGCGGCGCACCTCGATGCGAGCCCCGGCGGGCAGGTCGAAGGTGCGCCGCCCGTCGCACCAGAGGGCGCCGGTCGGGCTCACCACGTCCACAGCCAGCGTCGAGGTGGGAGCCACGACGAGCGGGCGGGCGAACAGCGCGTGGGCACTGAGCGGGACGAGCAGCAGGGCTTCCACCTCCGGCCAGACCACCGGTCCGCCGGCGCTGAAGGCGTAGGCCGTCGAGCCGGTCGGTGTCGCCATCACCACACCGTCGGCCCCCCAGCGTGACAATGGCCGGCCGTCCACGGCGACGACGAGCTCGAGCATCTTCTGCCGCGCCGTCTTCTCCACCGACGCCTCGTTGAGAGCCCACTCCCGTGCCACCACGACGCCGTCGCGCAGCACCTGCACGTCGACCGTCATCCGCTCCTCGACCGTGTAGTCCCGGGCCACGACCCGGCCGACGGCGTCGGTGAGGGCTTCCGGCTCGGCCTCGGCCAGGAACCCGACGTGGCCCAGGTTCACCCCGAGCAGCGGGATGCGGGCCGCTCGGGCCATCTCGGCACCGCGCAGGATCGTCCCATCCCCCCCGATGACCACGACCAGCTCAGTGCCGTGCGCGGCGCTGTCGTCGTCGACCGGGACGACCTCGACCCCTGGGGCGACCCCCACGTCGGCACGTGGGACCCGGACCTCGATCCCGGCGTCCACCAGCAGCCTCGCCGTCGTCGCAGCGGCCTCGCGGGCGTCGGCCCGGTGCACGTGCGGCACGAGCAGCACGCTGCGGCCCGTGGTCACTGTGGTCCCTGCGCCACGGCCGCAGCCAGCGCGGACGGTTCGAGCGGCGGGGCGTCGGTGCGCAGCCACAGGAAGTACTCGACGTTGCCGGCCGGGCCGGGCAGCGGGCTGGCCACGACGCCCGCGGTCCCCCAGCCCAGCTCTGAGGCCGTCGTGGCGACAGCCTGCACGGCGCCCGCCCGCCGGGTCGGGTCGCGCACCACCCCGCCGGCCCCGACCTGCCCGCGCCCGACCTCGAACTGCGGCTTGACCATGACCAGCGCGTCGCCGTCGCTGCGGGTGCAGCCCAGCAGCGCGTCGAGCACCAGCCGCAGCGAGATGAAGGACAGGTCCGCGACGGTGAGGTCGACCGGCCCCCCCAGGTCCTGGCTGCTCACCGCGCGCACGTTCGTCCGGTCCAGCACCCGCACCCTCGGGTCGCGCTGCAGCGACCAGTCGAGCTGCCCGTACCCCACGTCGACCGCGACCACCTCACGAGCGCCGCGCTCGAGCAGCACCTGGGTGAACCCACCGGTCGAGGCCCCGGCGTCCAGGCAGCGCCGGGCGAGGACCGCGACGTCGAAGCGGTCCAGGGCTCCGAGCAGCTTGTGCGCACCGCGGGAGACGTACCGGGCGCCGTGGTCCTCGTCGACGACGATGGCCGCGGCGGGCTCGACCGCGGTCGCCGGCTTGGTGGCCGGTCTGCCTCCCACTCGCACCCGGCCGGCGCTGACCAGGTCCACCGCGTGCTCGCGCGAGCGGGCGAGGCCACGCCGCACGAGCTCGGCGTCGAGCCGGCGCCGAGCGCTCACGGCCGTGGTCCGCCCGGCGGTTCGTCCTCGAGCAGCCGCGCCAGCTCGGCCTGGGCCGCCGCGAGCCGGCGGGCCCGCTCGTCCAGCGGCACACCGTCGGTGTCGTGCGCGGCCTGCAGGGCGTCCCGGGCCGGTGCCAGCAGCGGGTCACCAGCCAGGGCATCGTCGGGCTCGCAGGCGTCGGCGCCTGGCTGCGTCGGCTGCGTCGTCATGGTCGCCCTCACCGTAGTACCGCAGCCAGCGAGCGCCTGACCCCGCGTGGGTCGAGTCGGCGCACGCCGTGCTGCCAGGCGGCCGCGCAGGCGGCGCGCACGGCGTCGAGCCTGCTGCCCTGGGGGTCGAGCACGAGCTCGCCGTCCACCACGTCCGCCCGAGCGGCGCCACAGCGTTGGCCGCCGCCGTCGGGCCGGGTGGCTGGGTGCGGGCCGTGCAGCCCGCCGAGGTCGTCGGCCAGGTAGGACGGGCGCAACGACTCGACGGCCAGCACCACGTCGGCCGCGTCGGTCACGCCGGTGAGGACGAGCAGGCTCGGGACTCCCGCCCGGTTGGCGCCCTCGATGTCGGTGTCGAGCCTGTCCCCCACCACGAGGGGCGACCGGGCGCTCGTGCGGGCGACGGCCTCGGCATGCATCGGCGGCTCGGGCTTGCCGGCCACGATCGGCTCCCGACCGGATGCCAGCCGTAGCACCTGCACGAGCGTGCCGTTGCCCGGCGCGCGGCCGCGGGGCGTGGGGATGGTCAGATCGGTGTTGGACGCGACCCAGGGCAGGCCCCGCTCGAGGGCGTAGGCCCCCTCTGCCAGCAGCTGCCAGCCGATGTCGGGGGCGAACCCCTGCACCACCGCGGCAGGGTCGTCGTCGGCGGACGCGACCGCGACAAGGCCACGCTCGTGCAGGGCGGCGACGAGTCCACTGCCCCCCACCACGAGCACCCGCGAGCCCGGCTCGAGCATGCCGGCAAGCACCCGCGCGGCGGCCTGCGCCGAGGTCACCACGTCACCATCCCGGGCCGGCATCCCCAGCTCACGCAGCTGCGCGGCGACGACCTGCGGGGTCCGGGAGGCGTTGTTCGTGACGTAGGCCAGCCGCATCCCCGACTCCACGGCTCGACGCAGGTGCTGCTCGGCGCCCGGTACCGCATGCGGCCCGACGTAGACCACTCCGTCCAGGTCCAGCAGGGCGACGTCGTAGCGCTGCGCGAGCGGGACGGAGCTGTCCTGCAGCGCCAGGCGCGCACTCACCCGAGCAGCTCCACCAGCCGCTCGCCTGCGTCCAGCGACCCCTCGAGGTCGCCGGCCTCCGCAGTGCTGAACGCGGCGACGGCATCGTCGGTGCGTCCGGTCTCGGCGAGCAGGTCCCCGAGCGCGTAGTGCAGCCGGGCCACCCACTGGGCCTCGGGTGGGCGCGCCGGGAGCGCAGCCCGCAGCCTCTGCTCGGCCTCGTCGCTGCGTCCGAGGTCCCGCAGGGCCCCGCAGAGCACGAGCGCCAGCTCGGCCCGGCCCTCGGCATCCAGCGAGGCAACCCCCGGGTCGTCCGCCAGCAGGAGCGCCCGCTCCGGGCGGCCCACCCCTCGCTCGCAGTCGGCCATCACGGGCAGGTACTCGACCCGACCCGACATCCTGCGCGCCGCACGAAGCTCGCTCAGCGCCACGTCGTAGTGCCCGGCCTCGTAGGCGGCGTAGCCGGCTGCCTCGCGCACGACGGCCACGCGGCCTGCCAGCCGCCGTGCCTCCTGGGTGTGGGCGTAGGCGAGCTCGGGTTCGGTGTCGAGCAGCCGGCCGGCCATCACCAGGTGACGAGCAACTGTCCCGGCGACCGGCGCTGCCAGCGTCGCCAGGTCCTGCCGGACCTCGCGGTCCAGCTCCTTGCCGGTGACATCGTCGTCGATCATCGGCGCTCGACGACGTGGCGATCGACGGTGCGCGTCCCGGGGGTCCATGGGGTCCCTTCCTACAGCCGGACGTCAGGAAGGGCCACCCGCACGCGGATGGCCCTCCTGAGACGATTGTGCCGGCGGCGTCCTACTCTCCCACCCCGTCTCCAGGGCAGTACCATCGGCGCTGAGAGGCTTAGCTTCCGGGTTCGGAATGGGACCGGGCGTTTCCCTCTCGCTATGGCCGCCGGAACTCTATGGAGTTGTGGGTCGGTCCCGACCGTAACTCGGGAACCGCACAGTGGACGCGTAGCAGAACAAAGTCGTGTATGGGGTCAAGTCCTCGGCCTATTAGTACCGGTCAGCTCCACCTGTTGCCAGGCTTCCACATCCGGCCTATCAACCCAGTCGTCTACTGGGGGCCTTACCAGGTCAACCCTGTGGGAGACCTCATCTTGAAGCAGGCTTCCCGCTTAGATGCTTTCAGCGGTTATCCCTTCCGAACGTAGCCAACCAGCCGTGCTCCTGGCGGAACAACTGGCACACCAGAGGTTCGTCCGTCCCGGTCCTCTCGTACTAGGGACAGCCCTTCTCAAGTCTCCTGCGCCCGCAGCGGATAGGGACCGAACTGTCTCACGACGTTCTGAACCCAGCTCGCGTACCGCTTTAATGGGCGAACAGCCCAACCCTTGGGACCTACTCCAGCCCCAGGATGCGACGAGCCGACATCGAGGTGCCAAACCATGCCGTCGATATGGACTCTTGGGCAAGATCAGCCTGTTATCCCCGGGGTACCTTTTATCCGTTGAGCGACCGCGCTTCCACAAGCCGCGGCCGGATCACTAGTTCCTGCTTTCGCACCTGCTCGACATGTCTGTCTCACAGTCAAGCTCCCTTGTGCACTTGCACTCGACACCTGATTGCCAACCAGGCTGAGGGAACCTTTGAGCGCCTCCGTTACATTTTGGGAGGCAACCGCCCCAGTTAAACTACCCATCAGGCACTGTCCCTGATCCGGATCACGGACCGAGGTTAGACAGCCAGCACGACCAGAGTGGTATTTCAACGTTGACTCCACGACCACTGGCGTGGCCGCTTCCCAGTCTCCCACCTATCCTACACAAGCCGAGCCGACCACCAATACCAAACTATAGTAAAGGTCCCGGGGTCTTTCCGTCCTGCTGCGGGTAACGAGCATCTTTACTCGTAGTGCAATTTCGCCGAGTCCGTGGTTGAGACAGTGGGAAAGTCGTTACGCCATTCGTGCAGGTCGGAACTTACCCGACAAGGAATTTCGCTACCTTAGGATGGTTATAGTTACCACCGCCGTTTACTGGCGCTTAAGTTCTCAGCTTCGCCCCGAAGGACTAACCGGTCCCCTTAACGTTCCAGCACCGGGCAGGCGTCAGTCCGTATACATCGTCTTGCGACTTCGCACGGACCTGTGTTTTTGGTAAACAGTCGCTTTCCCCTGGTCTCTGCGGCCTTCAACGCTTCGCCGGCAAGCGGCTACACGCATCCGGCCCCCCTTCTCCCGAAGTTACGGGGGCATTTTGCCGAGTTCCTTAACCACGGTTCACTCGATCGCCTTGGTATTCTCTACCTGACCACCTGTGTCGGTTTGGGGTACGGGCGGCCTTGGCACTCACTAGAGGCTTTTCTCGACAGCGGAGGATCACCCACTTCGCCGTAATCGGCTCGGCATCCGGTCTCAGGCCTCGTGAGGTGCGGATTTGCCTACACCTCGCCCTACACCGTTACCCCGGGACTACCATCGCCCGGGTTGGGCTACCTTTCTGCGTCACCCCATCGTTTGCCTAGTACCAGCTCGGGTCCCGCGCTAGCCCGGAACCATCGCACCCGAAGGTGACGACGGCCCGGATTCGGGCGGTTAGCAGCACTGGATTCGGCATGGGCGCACCAAAGCCGGTACGGGAATATCAACCCGTTGTCCATCGACTACGCCTGTCGGCCTCGCCTTAGGTCCCGACTTACCCAGGGCGGATTAGCCTGGCCCTGGAACCCTTGGTCATTCGGCGGAAGGGTTTCTCACCCTTCATTCGCTACTCATGCCTGCATTCTCACTCGTGTCGCGTCCACGGCTGGATCACTCCGCCGCTTCTCTCGCGACACGACGCTCCCCTACCCAGCCACACGCCTGGACCGCTAGGCGGCCTGGCACGTGCGTGACTGCCACAGCTTCGGCGGTGTGCTTGAGCCCCGCTACATTGTCGGCGCGGAATCACTTGACCAGTGAGCTATTACGCACTCTTTCAAGGGTGGCTGCTTCTAAGCCAACCTCCTGGTTGTCTGGGCAACTCCACATCCTTTCCCACTTAGCACACGCTTAGGGGCCTTAGCTGGTGGTCTGGGCTGTTTCCCTCTCGACTACGAACCTTATCGCCCGCAGTCTCACTGCCATGCTCTCACTTACCGGCATTCGGAGTTTGGCTGACGTCAGTAACCTTGTTGGGCCCATTGGCCATCCAGTGCTCTACCTCCGGCAAGAAACGCATGACGCTGCACCTAAATGCATTTCGGGGAGAACCAGCTATCACGGAGTTTGATTGGCCTTTCACCCCTACCCACAGGTCATCCCCCAACTTTTCAACGTTGGTGGGTTCGGTCCTCCACGCGGTCTTACCCGCGCTTCAACCTGCCCATGGGTAGATCACTCCGCTTCGGGTCTAGGACACGCGACTTCGGTCGCCCTGTTCGGACTCGCTTTCGCTACGGCTTCCCCACTCGGGTTAACCTCGCCACGCATCGCTAACTCGCAGGCTCATTCTTCAAAAGGCACGCCGTCACCGGAGCAAGCTCCAGGCTCCGACGGCTTGTAGGCGTCTGGTTTCAGGTACTATTTCACTCCCCTCCCGGGGTACTTTTCACCTTTCCCTCACGGTACTTGTCCGCTATCGGTCATCAGGGAGTATTTAGGCTTAGCGGGTGGTCCCGCCGGATTCACACGGGATTTCTCGGGCCCCGTGCTACTTGGGAACACTTCCGGGAGTCGCCGGCTGACGCCTACGGGGGTGTCACCCGCTGCGCCGGACCTTTCCAGGTCCTTCGGCTTCGACGGCGATTTCTTACTCCCTGCCAGGACGGCAGCCCTGACCGGTAGGTCCCACAACCCCACGTACGCAACGCCTGCCGGCTTGGCACGCACGTGGTTTGGCCTGTTCCGCTTTCGCTCGCCACTACTCACGGAATCACTGTTGTTTTCTCTTCCTGTGGGTACTGAGATGTTTCACTTCCCCACGTTCCCTTGCACTGCCCTATG
>Ga0209594_1000371_pt1 | contig 28759 bp, 29 predicted proteins | sample AshMeaCrysSpring_FD_184126 | JGI IMG/M metagenome (GOLD analysis project Ga0209594, IMG submission 184126) | Groundwater microbial communities from Big Spring, Nevada to study Microbial Dark Matter (Phase II) - Ash Meadows Crystal Spring... | ecosystem: Environmental > Aquatic > Deep subsurface... | reverse complement strand
AGCGGCTCCGGCACCTGCTGGAGAAGGATCAGCAGGCCCATCGCCACCACGAACCAACCGAAGGCCTTGCGCAGGGTGTCGGGCGGGACCAGGCCGGTGAGCCGGCTGCCGACCAGGCTGCCGACCACCGCGGCCGCCGTGACGGCCAGCGCCAGCGGCCAGTCGATCTGCACGCTGGTCAGGTAGCCCGCCAGCCCTGCGGCCGACTTCATGGCGATGACCAGCAGCGAGGTTCCCACCGCCACCGGCATCGGCAGCCCGGCGAGCAGCACTAGCGCGGGCACGATGAGGAAGCCACCGCCCGCCCCCACCAGGCCGGTCACCAGCCCGACGACCAGTCCGTCCAGGACGATCCTGGGCACCGGGTGCCTGCGCTGCCCGTCGCCGGTCGGTGTGCGCCGACCGCGGATCATCGCGACCGCCGTCGCCACCATCATCAGCGCGAACGCGCCCAGCAGCAGCTCGCCGGGGAGGAAGGCGGCCAGCCGACCCCCCGCGTAGGCCCCCGCCATCCCGGCGACGCCGAACAGCAGGCCGGTGCGCCAGCGCACCCGGCCGGCCCTCGCGTGCGGCAGCAGGGCCACTGCGCTGGTCGTCCCGACGACCAGCAGCGAGGTGGCGATCGCCTCCTTGGGGTCCAGACCCGCCACGTAGACCAGCAGCGGGACCGCCAGGATCGAGCCCCCGCCGCCGAGCAGGCCGAGGGCCACACCGATGAGTACGGCGAGCGCGATGGTCAGTGCGATCATGACGTGACCATCATATACCCCCTGGGGTATGTGGTGCCGTCGCCTCTGGGCTCAGGCCTGCCCGTCGTCCATGTCGGCCAGGAACCGCTCGACCTGGGCGGCGATCTCGTCCCCGGTCGGCAGCGGGGCGTCCGGCCCGGCACCGGTCGCCGCACCGTCCAACGCCCGGGACGACAGGACCGCGTCGTACTGGGCCTCGAGGGCCGCCACGGCCGCGGCGTTCTCGGGGTTGGCCGAGATCTGGGCCTCGATCTCGGCCAGGGTCCGGTCGGCCGCCTCCGCGAGCTCGCCCAGCGGCAGGCTGAGCCCCGAGGCTCGCGCGACGTGCTCGAGCAGGGTGAGGGACGCGGTGGGGAACTCCGCGGCCACCAGGTAGTGCGGCACGTGCGCGGCGAAGCCCATCGCGTCGTGGCCGGTGTCGCCGAGGTGCAGCTCGATGAGTCCCGCGAGGTGGCCCGGCACCTCCAGCTCCCCGACCCAGGGCGGGTAGCCGGCGACGAGGGCTGCGTCGGTGGCGTGGGCGGTCACCCCGACCGGGCGCGTGTGCGGTGCCGGCCAGGGAATCGCGTGCATACCGATCGTCAGCCGCACCCGGAACTGGTCCACGAGCAGCCGCACCGCCGCGGTGAGCCGCTGCCAGGCGTGGTCGGGCTCGGCCCCGTGCAGCAGCAGGAACGGCGTCCCCGCGGCGTCGCGCACCTCCACCAGCTCGAGCGTGGGCATCTCGACGCTGACGAAGTGGTCGGACCGGAAGGTCATCCGAGGCCGCCGAGCCCGGTAGTCGTAGAGGTCGTCGAGGTCGAACGTGGCCACCACCCGGTGCTCCAGGGAGCCGAGCAGGTGCCCGACGGCCAGCCGGCCGGCCTGGCCCGCGTCGAGGAAGCCGGTGAGGCTGTGCAGCAGCACCGGCGACGCGGCATCGATCTCGCTGGTGACCAGGTCGAAGAGCAGGCGGGGGTCGGGCACCCGACCATTGTCCCCCGTTACTCGGCCCGGGGCACCAGCGCCAGTTGCCGGCTCAGCGCCACGAGGTGACCGTCGCCGTCCCACAGCTCGCCATCGGCCTCGAGGTAGCCCGCCGCCACGAACCGGGTGCGGAAGGCGCAGGCGAGCCACCGGGAGGTCGGCCGGGCCCGCACGTGCACGGTCAGCTCCACCGTGGGCGTCCACGCGATGGGCAGGTCGGTGTTGAAGATCGGCGGCGGGAAGCCGTCCGCACCGACCAGCACGCCCAGGCCGCTCAGCGGCTCGTCGTCGAGCAGGCCGAACCAGCCACGCACCACTGCCTGCCCTGTCGGCCGGTCGCGGGCGAAGGCCACGTCGTCGGGGTGCAGCCGCACCTCCACCCGACCCATGAACGGCGGCGGGAACGTCTCGGTGGCCGGCAGCCGCACGCACTCCTGCGGAGCGGGCAGCCGCGGTGGCCTCCCCTCGGCGAGCAGCACCTGCTCGCCGGGGACGGGCGCGGAGGTCGCCACCGTGGCCAGGGCGGCCAGCAGGCGGGTGCCGTCGGCGGAGGCCAGCGAGGCTCCCGCGGTGGCCAGCCGACGGCCGGTGCGCAGCGGCGCGACCTCGACCTCGACCGGGCCGGGCCGAGCCGGGGCCAGGTAGTGCGCGGTCACCGTCAGGGGGTCCGAGCAGTTCGTCTCGGCCAGGACCGCGTTCACCGCGATCGCCATCAGGTAGCCGCCGTTGGCCGCACCGGCGATGTCCCAGCCCGGCTGGACCTCACCGTGGTAGCGACCGGCGGATGCCCGGCGCACGGCGGCGGCTGCTGCGAGACTCATCCCGGCGATTGAAGCAGGCGGGTCGGGCGCGACGGGAGGCACATGACGGCCAGGGTGGGCGAGGTCTTCGCCGTCGCCCTGCGGCTGGGGCTGACCTCGTTCGGGGGCCCGGTGGCCCACCTGGGCTACTTTCGCACCGAGTACGTGCAGCGCCGCCGCTGGCTGGACGACGAGGCCTACGCCGAGATCGTGGCACTGGCCCAGGTACTGCCCGGGCCGGCGTCCTCCCAGGTCGGGTTCGCCGTGGGGATGACCCAGCGTGGGCTGGCCGGGGGGCTGGCGGCCTGGGTCGGGTTCACGCTGCCCTCGGCCGCCCTGCTCGCCGGCTTCGCCGCCCTCGCCACGGGTGCGGATCTCGGCTCGCCGGCGTGGCTGACGGCGCTGAAGGTGGTGGCGGTCGCCGTCGTCGCCGACGCGCTCCTCGGGATGGCCCGGCGGCTCGCTGCGACGACGCTCACCGCCGCCCTCGCCGTCGGCGCCTTCGCCGCCGCGGTGCTGGCGCCGTCGGCGCTCACCCAGGTCGGCGCGCTGGTGGTGGCCGGCCTGCTGGGGCTGGTGCTGCTGCGCGACGTGGACGCGGCCGGACCGCTCGAGCTGCCCGTTCGTACGTCCCGCCGGGTCGGTGTCGCTTGCCTCGCGGCCTTCGGCCTGTTGCTCGCGGGCCTGCCGCTGCTGGCCGGCTCGGGGCTGCTGGCCGAGGTGGCCGCGATCCACTACCGCGCCGGGGCGCTGGTCTTCGGCGGCGGGCACGTGGTGCTACCGCTGCTGGAGCAGCAGGTCGTGCCCGCGCTGATGGACTCCTCCACCTTCCTGGCCGGGTACGGGATGGCCCAGGCGGTGCCGGGGCCGCTGTTCACCTTCGCCTCCTACCTGGGCCAGGTCGTCGCCGGTGTACCTGGGGCGCTGGTGGCGACGGTCTTCATCTTCCTGCCCGGCTTCCTGCTGCTGCTGGGCGTGCTGCCGTTCTGGTCGGCGGTGCGGGCGAACCGGCCGATGCAGGCGGCCCTGGTGGGCGTGAACGCCGGCGTGGTCGGCATCCTCGGCGCGGCGCTCTACGACCCGATCGTCACCTCCACCCTGGTGGGCCCGGCCGAGGTGGTGCTGGCCGTGGCGCTGTTCGTGGCGTTGCACGTGGGACGGCTGCCGGCGTGGGGCGTCGTCCTGGCCGCGTTGGCCGCCAGTCCCCTGCTCTCGCTCGCAGCCGGGTAGCCGAAGGGTCAGAACTCGAAACGGCGTTGCACGGCCACCAGTCGGTCCTGGACCTGCCGGAACCGGCCGGCGAGGGTCACGAGCAGCTGGAGGGCCACGTCGGGGTGAGCCTCCAGGACGTCGACGAAGTCCGTGGAAGGCAGGAACGCCGTCAGCAGCGCGTCCTGGGCTCGGACCGTCGCCGAACGCGGGCCGCCGTCCAGCAGCGCCAGCTCCCCGACGTGCTCGCCGGGGCCGATCGTGGCCAGCGACACCCCGTCCCGCTCGATGGTGGCCGTGCCGTCGAGCACGAGGTGCAGCCCGTCGCCGGCGTCACCCTCGGCCAGCACGACCGAGCCCGGCGGGTGCTCGGCCACCAGCACCCGCTCGGCCAGGTCGCAGACCACCCCGTAGTCGACCGTCTGCAGCAGGTCGACGCCAGCCAACCGCCTGGCGACCTGCTCGATGGTCATCTCCGGGACGGCCACCGCCTCACCTCTCTCGCTGGCGCTGGCCCGAGCCTACCCAGGCCGCGCCGTCAGGCGCCCGCGTACGGCGGCGCGGGCGCCATCCGTCGCGTCCTTTGCCTGAACAAGGACTGACCGAATGGTTTGACACTGACCGGTAGGTCAGCCATGCTTCCCCCAACCCGTCCGCTCCCCGACCGGAGTCCCCGTGCGCCGTCCCGACCGTGCCGCCGTGCGCGGGGAGTTCGTGGCCATCGCAGCCCGCCACTTCGCCGCTGCCGGGTACCAGGGGACGTCGCTGACGCAGATCGCACGCGAGGCCGGCTACTCCAAGGCGGCCCTGCTCTACCACTTCCGGTCCAAGGACGAGCTGCTCGCCGCGGTCGTGGCCGACCGGCTGGACGAGGCCGACCGGCTGCTCGACGAGCTCGCCTTGTTGCCGGCGGGCGCCCCCCGGGTGGACGCGACCGCCGCGGCGATCGCCGTGATGGTGCTCGAGCAACGTCCCGTGGGTCCCCTCGCGCTCGGCCCGGCCCACGACCTGGGGGTGGCCCTGAGCCGCCAGCCGGGGCTGGCCGAGCGGCTCGCCGCGCTGCGTACCCGGCTGGTGGTGCTGCTGGCCGGGCCCGACCCGACCCCGTCCCAGTACCTGCGCGTCGGCATGGCCATCTACGGCCTGCCCCCGGCGCTGCCCGAGATCTTCGACGTCTCCCGCGAGGACCTGGTGGCCGTGCTCGTCGACGTCCTCACCGACGCCGTGGGCACCGCCGCTGCGGCCCGCGTCCCGTCCCTGCCCCCCACCGTCACCGAGGACCCCGCATGAGACTGTCCACCTGGGCCGTGTCCCGGCCGAAGTCGGCGCTGCTCGCCTGGCTGCTGCTGCTCGTCGTCATCGGCGCGCTCGCCGGCCGGTTCGGCGGGGAGTTCAACGACTCCTTCGAGCTGCCCGACACCGAGTCGGCCCGGGCCACCGAGCTGCTGGCCGAGACGGCGGCCGCCGAGGCCTCCAGCGGCGGCCAGGCGTTGGTCGTGTGGTCGCCGGAGGCCGGCCCGGTCACCGACCCGGCGGTGGCCGCCGCCATCTCGCCCACGCTCGAGGAGCTGGCCGCAGTGGAGGGTGTGGCCTGCGTGCAGTCGCCCTACGGCCAGACGTACGGGTCCGGCTGCGAGCAGCCGCAGCTACCGGCGCTGGACCAGCTGCCGCCGGAGCAGGCGGCCGTCCTGGGCCAGGCGGTGCAGGCGGCGACCGAGGCGACCTCGCCGATCAGCGCCGACGGGACCGTCGCCTACGCGACCGTCACCTTCTCCGGCGGCGTGGGCGAGGTGAGCCCCGAGGCGGCCAAGGCGTTCCTGTCGGTCGTGGCTGACGCCGACGGTCAGGACGGCCTGGCGGTCGGCGCCAGCGGCTCCGCGCTGGGGTTCGCCGAGACCGAGCCCCCGGCTCTCGGCGAGGCGGTCGGCGTGACCGTCGCCCTGGTCATCCTGCTCGTCGCGTTCGGCTCGCTCGTCGCCGCAGGGCTCCCGATCGTCACCGCGCTGGTCGGCCTGGCCGGCGGACTGTCGCTCGTGGTGATCACCGCAGGCCTCCTGGACGTGGCCACCTTCGGCCCGACCCTGGCAGCGATGATCGGGCTGGGCGTGGGCATCGACTACGCCCTGTTCATCACCAACCGCTTCCGCCAGGCCGTGCAGGCCGGGCACGAGCCGCGCGCGGCGGCCCTGGAGTCGGTGCGCACCTCGGGCCGGGCGGTCGCCTTCGCCGGCACCGCGGTGATCATCGCCCTGATGGGCCTGCTCGTCCTCGGCATCTCGTTCTTCTACGGCCTGGCCCTGGCCGCCGCCGCGACCGTGCTGATGATGATGCTCAGCGCGCTGTGGTTCCTGCCGGCGCTGCTGAGCCTGCTCGGGGACCGGGCGCTCGGCGTGCGGATGCCGTGGGCTCGCCGAGCCAAGGAGTGGCACCCCGAGGGCGGCGGGTTCGCCCACTACGGGCGGCTGGTGCAGCGCCGGGCCTGGCTGGGCCTGCTCGCGTCGCTGGCTGTCGTGCTCGTCGTCGCCGCGCCGATGCTGTCGATGCGGCTCGGCTTCTCCGACGACGGCGGCCGGCCGGCCGGCTCGTCGCTGCGCACCGGCTACGACCTGTTGGCCGAGGGCTTCGGCCCGGGCGTGAACGGCCCGTTCTTCGTGGCCGTCGAGCTACCCCAGGCCGGGGACACCGAGGCTGTCGCCGCCACCGTGCAGGCCCTGCAGGCCACCCCCGGAGTGGCGAGCACGCTGCCGACGGTGGCCATGCTGCCGCTGACGGTCCAGCCGACCGACGAGGTCGTCGCCATCCAGGTCGTCCCCGACAGCGCTCCGCAGGACGAGGCCACCACGGCGCTGCTGGACCGGCTGCGTGAGCAGACCATCCCGCCGCTCGAGCAGGCCACCGGGGTGCAGGCCAACGTCGGCGGGGTGCAGGCGATCACGTCCGACTTCACCTCGGTGCTGGCCGAGGCGCTGCCGCTGTTCCTGGCCGTCGTCGTCGGCCTGGGCTTCCTCGCCCTCGTCATCCTCTTCCGCGCGCTGGTGGTGCCGCTGACCGGTGCGATGACCAGCCTGCTCAGCCTGGCCGCTGCGCTGGGCATCACCACCGCGGTGTTCCAGTGGGGCTGGTTCGCCGGCCTCCTCGGCGTCGAGCAGACCGGCCCGATCTTCCCGTTCCTGCCGGTGATGGTGTTCGCGATCCTGTTCGGGCTATCGATGGACTACCAGGTGTTCCTGGTCTCGCGGATGCAGGAGGAGTGGACCCGAACCGGGGACAACCGCACCGCGGTGCGGCGAGGGCTAGCCGGTTCGGGGCGGGTGGTCGTGATCGCCGCCCTGATCATGGCCAGCGTCTTCCTCGCCTTCGTGCCGAGCCCCACCGCCGAGATCAAGGTGTTCGGAGTGGCGCTGGGCGCAGCCGTGCTCATCGACGCCTTCGTCGTCCGGCTCGTACTGGTCCCGTCCCTGATGACCCTGCTGGGGCCGGCGAACTGGTGGCTGCCCCGGTGGCTGCGCCGCGTCCTGCCCGAGGTCACGATCGAGAGCGGCGCCGACGAGATCGCCGACGACCCCGACCTGGACGCCGACCGCGAGCTCACCCCCACCGCCTGACCTGCCCCGCCGCGGCCGCGCGGCTCGCCTCACTGGACGAGGCTGCCCACATCGGTGAGGCGGCCGTCGACGGCCAGCGTCGGGGTGCCGCTCACACCGCGACCGAACGCCTGCTCGGTGAGCTCGGCCACCCAGGTGTCGTAGCTGCCGTCCTGGATGCAGGCGGTCACCTCCGGCGTCCCAGCCCCGGCCGAGGCGGCCAGCTCGAGCAACCGTTCGGTCGCGAACTGGCCCACCGTCTCCTGGGGGTCCTGCGCGGCGTAGACGCTCTCGTGGAAGGCCACCCAGGTCTGCTGGTCGGAGTTGGCGTACACGCAGGCGGACGCGTTGGCCGCGCGGGGGGAGTCCTCGGTGAGGAAGGCGACAGGGTGCACCACGAGCCGGTACTCCCCGCCGAGCGCGCCCTGCCGCAGCCGCTCACCGGCGGCAGCCTCGAGCTGGGCGCAGAAGGGGCACACGTAGTCCTCGAAGAGCTCGACCAGCGGACCCTCACTACCGAGCACGAGGCCGGCGACCTCCTCGGTGCCGGCCGGCCCGCCGGGCACCGGCACAGGCGAGGCCGGGTCGAGCCTCGTCGGCCGGGTCGACGAGCCGTCGGAGGGCGTGGCCGTGGCGGCAGCGGCGGCCTCGGCCGCGTCGCCGCCACCCGGGCGCGGCAGCAGCCAGCCGAGGACGAGCCCGGCCAGGAGCCCCGCGACGAGAGCGCCCGCGACCAGGACGCCGACCGGGACGGTCACGCCGCCGGTACGAGCCGGCGCGGAGCCCTCCGGGAAGGCGCCCGGGGGAAGCCCCTGCGCTTGGGTCGGCTCGGGCCCGCCGGCCGCACCGGCTGGGCTGTGCGCCTCGGCAGGAGCTGCGGCGGCGTCCCGTCCCTGGCTCGCGGCGCTCTGCTCGGTCACGGTGTCGCTCCTGAGGTGAAGTCGGCGGGCAGGGTGCAGGTCGGCGGGCACCAGGGTAGGCCGCACGGTGCGACCGCTCGTCGCACGATGAGCGGTCGCACTCGTCCGACGAGCGGTATGGTGCCTCTGACCTGGGAATTCTTCCTGCCAGAGGGGGACCTTCGGCCCAGTGGGACTCAGAACCCGGGCCGTGAGGCTGCCCCCACCGGCCTGGTTCGTGGGCCGCGCTGCACGCCGGTGGCCGGGCGGACGGCCACGAGGGAGGGATCGTGATCATTCCTGACAGCGACCTGTGGGTGGTCGGTGACGAGACGCTCGGTGAGCACCTGCAGCGACGAGGAGTGAGCCGTCGATCGTTCCTGCAGTTCTGCGCCGGGGTGGCGGGCGTGCTCGCCGCCGGGCCGATGGCTGCGGGCCGGGCACACGCCGCCCCGACAGCGGCCAGCATCGCCGACAGCCTCGCCTCGATGACCAAGCCGGTACTGGTCTGGCTCCAGCTGCAGGAATGCACCGGGTGCATGGAGAGCGTGCTGCGCTCCGGCGCGACGACGGTCGAGGAGCTGATCCTCAACCTCGTCTCGATGGACTACAACGAGTTGCTCATGGCCGCCGCCGGGACCGCAGCCGACGAGGCCCTGGCCGCCGCGAACGCCCAGGAGCACATCCTGGTCGTCAACGGCTCGGTGCCGCTGAAGCAGGACGGTGTCTTCACCACGATCGCCGGCCGAAGCGCCGAGGCGATCCTGCGCGAGTCCGCCGAGAAGGCCACCGCGATCTTCGCCGTGGGTGCCTGCGCGCACTGGGGCTGCGTCCAGGCCTCCCGACCCAACCCGACCGGCGCCGTCGGGGTCGACAGGGTTATCACCGACAAGCCCGTGGTCAACGTCGCCGGGTGCCCCCCGGTTCCCGAGGTGATCACTGCCTCGCTCGTCTACACCCTGGTCAACGGTACGCCCCCGCCGGTCGACGGGCAGGGCCGGCCGCTGTTCGCCTACGGCGACCGCATCCACGACTTCTGCCCCAAGAGGGGCCGCTTCGACGCCGGCCAGTTCGTGCGCACCTTCGACGACGAGGGAGCGCGCCGCGGCTACTGCCTCTACGAGGTGGGCTGCCGAGGCCCGGACACCTTCGCCCCCTGTCCCATCCTGCGCTGGAACCTGGCCCAGGACTGGCCCATCGGCGCCGGTCACCCGTGCATCGGCTGCACCGAGGTGGGCTTCTACGACCGCTTCACCCCCTTCTACGAGGTGCTGCCGGACCTGAAGGCACCGGGCACCGGTGTCGAGGCCGACGCGACAACCGTTGGTCTCGTCGGCCTCGCCGCGGTGGGCCTCGGCGTCGCCGCGCACGCCGGAGCGACCGCTGTGCAGGAGCACCGGGCAAGGACGGCAGCTGAGAAGGTGTTCCTCCCGCTCGTCGGGGAGGTGCCGACCCGCGACCTGCGGCCCGACGCCGGCGCCGGGCCGCCGGCACAGCAGCCCGCCCCCCAACCACCTGAGGCCGGCACCGAGAAGGAGGACGACCGGTGAGCGAGAAGGTCGTCATCGACCCCGTCACCCGCATCGAAGGTCACCTGCGTATCGAGGTCCTCGCCGAGGGCGACCAGATCACCGACGCCTGGTCGCAGACCACCCAGTTCAAGGGAGTGGAGATCGTGCTCCGCGGCCGCGACCCCCGCGACGCGTGGGCGTTCGCCCAGCGCATCTGCGGGGTGTGCACCGTGGTGCACGCGATCGCGTCCATTCGCGCGGTCGAGGACGCCCTGGCCTACCCGGTGCCGAAAGCCGCAGACATCATCCGCAACCTGGTGCTGGGCAGCCAGATGGTCCAGGACCACGTGATCCACTTCTACCACCTGCACGCGCTGGACTTCGTCAACGTCGCGAAGGTGCCGGAGGCTGACGTGGACGCGGCCGTGGCCGCGGCGGTGGCACTCGAGCCGAACTACGCACTCAACAGCGTCGGGCGGTTCCAGGCGGTGCAGGACCAGGTCCGGCGCATCCTCGAGTCCGGCCAGCTGTCGATCTTCACCAACGGCTACTGGGACCACCCGGACTACCGGCTCTCGCCCGAGGTCGACCTGATCGCCGTCAGCCACTACCTCGACGCGCTGGTCTGGCAGCGCGACATGATTCGCATCAACACGATCTTCGGCGGCAAGAACCCGCACCCGAACTTCCTCGTCGGCGGCATGGCCTCAGCCATCAACATGGACAACGAGCTGACGATCAACCAGGTCAAGCTCGACCAGCTGCAGGCGCTGGTCGAGCGGACGCTCACCTTCGTCCAGGACGTCTACCTGCCCGACGTCGTCGCAATCCTCGGCGGCTACCCCGACTACCTCGACATCGGCCGCTCGAGCCCGAACTTCCTCGCCGTGGGCAAAGGCGTGTACAACTGCGCCGGGTACCCGGCTCCGCCGAATGGGTTCCGCCCTGGAGTCATCCTCGACGGCAAGCTCGAGGTGGTGGACCTGGACCTGGACCGGATCAAGGAGTTCGCCACCTCTGGCTGGTACCGCTACCCGCAGGAGGGGATCGGGCTGCAGCCGTGGGACGGGGAGACCGAGCCGCAGTACACCGGCCCGGTGCCGCCCTACGAGTGGCTGGCCGACAACGAGCGCTACACATGGTCGAAGGCGCCCCGCTACGACGGTCGCGCCGTCCAGGTGGGACCCATGCCCCGGCTGCTGTCGGCCTACGTCCAGGGCGAGGCGGAGACCCGGGACGACCTCGACCCCCTGCTGCGCCAGTTCGGTGCCACCCCGGAGCAGCTGAACTCCACCGCGGGCCGCATCCTCGCCCGCGCGGTCGAAGCCGTTCAGATCGCCCGGCAGCTGCAGGGATGGCTGGACGACCTGGTCACCGCCATCACCTCCGGCGACGACCGCACGTTCAACCCCGACAAGTGGGAGAAGGAGACCTGGCCTACCGAGTCCAAGGGAGTCGGCTTCGCCGAGGTGGCGCGCGGGACCCTGTCGCACTGGGTGCGGGTCAACGACGGGTTCATCGAGAACTACCAGGCGGTCGTGCCCAGCACCTGGAACGGCTGCGGCCGGGCGACCGAGCAGCTCGGCCCCTACGAGCAGGCTCTCGTCCCGCACCCGCTGCTGCGACCCGAGCAGCCGCTGGAGCCGCTGCGCACCATCCACTCCTTCGACCCCTGCCAGTCCTGCGGCATCCATGTCCTCGACGTGTCCGGCGCAGAGGTGGCCTGGGCGCAGGTGCAGTGAGAGGAGCGCGGCGATGAGTACGGACGCCACCCCGGCCCCGGTCGCATCCGAGGTCGAGATCGGCCCGCCCATCGGTCTGAACAGTGTCAGTCCCGACGAGGTCGTGCGCCTCGCGGCCGTCGCAGCCCCTCCGGAGGAGGGGAACGTGGTCGAGCGGGCGCTGCTCGCGGAGGCCTCGTTCCGCGGCTTCACCGCCCGTCCGGCTGCGGTCGAGACGTACCGCCCACCCACCCCCGACCGTCCCTGGAGCGAGACCCGGCTCACCCTCGAGGGCGTCGACTGGGAGATCGCCCGCGGAGACCCGCGGGCCATGGTCGAGCACCTGGTCCACCCGTCCCGCAGCACCCAGCTGCGCGCGATTTCCGAGACCGCCCGCCTCACCCTGGGCGCCTACCGGCCGCTCGGCGTGGCCTACCGGCGCGAGGGCCACGAGTGGCAGATGGCCGGGCTCATCCCGATCCGCGGCTGGACCTCGCCCGGACGCAAGACCGGGGGCCGGCCGTTCGACTACCACCCGGTGTGGGACCTCACGCTGCGCATCTGCCACTGGGGCTGGGTCGCCTCGATCGTGATCCTCACCGTTACGGGCTACCTGCTCGCCCAGCCGCAGTGGATCCCCGCAGGCTACGTCGACCCGCCCACCGGCTACTTCATCGGCTACACCCGGCTGGTCCACTACGTGACCGCCGTCATCCTCTGCCTGGTGCTCATCGTCCGGGCCTATGGGCTGACGGTGAGCCGGATCCCCTACGACCGGTGGAAGGCGCTGCTGCCGTTCCGGTCCCGGCGCGACATGGCCAACATGGGTCGGGTGCTGCGCGGCTACCTGTTCATCAAACCGCACGAGACACCCGTGTACTTCGGCCACAACCCCCTGCAGCAGCTCACCTACACCAGCGTGTACGCGATCCTGCTGCTGCAGGTCCTCACCGGGTTCGCGCTGTGGAGCCTCTACGACCCGGGCCAGTGGTTCCTCGGTCTGTTCGGCTGGGTCAACGAGGTGATCGGAACCCAGCAGACGCGGCTGCTGCACTACATGGTGATGTGGGGCCTGCTGATCTTCATCCCTGCCCACGTCTACCTGTCCGTGCGCGCCGACAGCGTCGAGCGCATGGGTGCCATCTCGTCCATGGTCAGCGGCGGTCGATGGGTGCGCCGGGGGGCGGTGTTCGAGGACTGGCCCGACCCGCAGGGTGGCAACCTTCCGGCCGGCAGCGAGTTGACCGGGAGCGGCCCCGACCAGGAGCCGACGGCGTGACCACTGCGGTCCTCGGGCTGGGGAATCCTCTGCTCACCGACGACGGCGTCGGCCTCGTGCTGCTGGAGGCCGTGCGCGAGGCCGGCCCCTGGGACGCTGGCGTCGAGCTGGTGGACGGAGGGACCTGGGGGTTGTCGCTGCTGCCCGTGCTGACCGACAGCGACCGGGTGCTGGTGCTCGACGCCGTACGGGCCGGGGCAGCGCCCGGCGCGGTGCTGCGCGGCAGCGGGGCGGACATCCCCAGGCTCTACCGGTTCCCGCTCTCACCGCACCAGATCGACCTGACCGAAGTTCTCGGCGCCGCCGACCTCCTGGGCGTCACGCCCGCCGAGGTACAGGTGGTCGGCGTGGAGCCGGCGTCGGTCGAGGGGCCGTGCGTCCAGCTGACCGCGTGCGTGGCAGATTCCGTGCCTCGTGCGCTGCGCGAGGCCCTGGCCGTCCTGGCGGGCTGGGGCCACACCCCCGTGGGGGTCGCCGCGACAGCCGGGAAGTAGCGTCTTGCCGCGTGGTCCCGGCATTGTCGCTGACCCTGCAGGTCACCTGCCTGGTCGCCGCTGTGGTGCTGGGCGTCGAGGGCGTGCGTGGGAAGGCACCCCTGTGGTGGCACCTGGGGGTGGTCGCCGTCGTGGAGGTGCTCCTGCTCGTGCAGCTGGCCGTCGCGATCGTGCTGCTGACCCGGGGCGGCGAGATCGTCGGCTCCACCGGCACGTTCTTGGCCTACCTCATCGGCACCCTGCTCGCGCTGCCGCTCACCCTGCTCTGGGGGCTGGGCGAGCCGAGCCGCTGGACGCTGGTGGCGCTGGCGGTCTGCTGCCTGGTGATCGCCGTGCTGGTGGTGCGCCTGGACCAGATCTGGACGACCGGGTGAGTCCGTGACCGAGCCGCCGCCCCCGCCATCGCCGCGCCGCACCTCCTCCGGTTTCGGCCGGGTCCTGGTGGTCGTCTACGGCGTCTTCGCCGTCTCGGCGACGGCCCGCGCCACCGTGCAGATCCTGCGTGACTTCGACGAGGCCCCGCTCGCCTACGCCCTGTCGGCCTTCGCGGCCGTCGTCTACGTGGTGGCCACCGTGGCGCTGGCCCGGGGCACGCCGCGCGCGCACCGGGTCGCCACCGCAGCCGTGCTCATCGAGCTGATCGGGGTGCTGGTCGTCGGAGCGCTGAGTCTGGTCGACCCCGCGCTGTTCCCCCGCGACACGGTGTGGTCCGGTTTCGGCCGAGGCTACGGCTTCGTCCCGCTCGTGCTACCCCTCGTGGGCCTGTGGTGGCTGTGGCGGACCCGACCGACGCGCTGACCGGCCCGGGCCTGGGTCCGCGCGCGGAGCCCCCGGGGCCGGCTCCGGGGCGCTGGCCGCTGGTGGCCGTCGCGGTGGGCCTGGGCTGCCTCGGGCTCGCCGTGCTGCTGTGGCCCGGTAGCTCCCTGGGCCAGCGTGCCGACCAGGCGCGCGCCGCCACCACCGCGGCCGAGGCGAACGCGGGCGCGCTCGCGTCCCAGGTGGCGGCGGCCCGCGCCGCCACAGCCGCCAGCGTCCAGGCCGCCGAGGCGGCCCGGGACGAGGCCGAGCGACTGGAGCAGCAGCGACGGGACCTGCTCGACGCGGAGCAGGCCGCCGGGCAGGCCGAGGATGCCGCGCTGGTGGGCCTGCAGGCGGTGATCGCGTCGGCGGACGCCGTCGTCCGGGCCCAGAACGACGCCGTGGCACTCGCCAACCGGGGCGACGCCGCCGGCGAGCGCGCGGTGCTGCGGTCGCAGGCGGTTCCGGCCGTCGACCGCCTGCAGGCCGATGTCGCTGCCATGGCACCGCTGCTGGAGCCGCTGCGCGCAGCCGTCGCCGAGCTCGCTGGCCAGCTGCCGTGAGGCCGTCCCGACGCAGCGTCGGGGCGGTCCTGGCGGTGGCCGTCCTCGCCGCAGGGGTGCTGGCCCTGGCGGTCGCCGCGGGTCAGCGTCTCGGCGCCTTGATCATCCTGGCAGCCGCCCAGCAGCAGGAGGCGGCGGCACGGGCCGACCTCGATGAGGCGGCGTCGGCAGCGGCGGCAGCAGCAGCCGAGCAGGACGCGGCCGCCGTCGACGGGCAGCGCGCGCAGAGCGAACGGGCTCGGGCTGCCACCGCGTTGGCCGAGGAGCAGGCACGCATCGTCGGCGCCGACCGCCAGGGCCGGCTCGGCCGGGTGGAGGAGCTGCTGGGTGTGAGCAGCGCCCAGGTGCAGCGGTTCGCAGCGATGAACGAGGCGGCCCTGACCGCGCAGACAGCGCTGTTCAACGACCTGGTCCGGGACAGCAACGACGCCATCACCCGCGTCAACGACCTGTGGCGTGGGCTGATCTCCTCCGGGCCCGGCGTCGCGCCGAGCGACCCGGCCGTCTAGACGCGCAGCACGACCTCTTCCTCGAGGACGAGCTCCGGCTTGCCCGGCGGGATCACCACGACGGGGCACGAGCCCAGGCGGATGCAGGCCAGGCTCACCGAGCCCAGCACCGGGTTGGAGATCTTGGACATCCCGTGGGTGCCGAGCACGACGAGGTCGGCCGCGCGCGAGGCGTTGACGAGCACCACGGCTGGGTCGCCGGGGACGACGTGGTGCGCGACCACCGGCGCACCCACGACCGGGGCCAGCACGTCGGCCACCACGCTGGCCAGGCGCAGGTCGGCTTCGGCCACCGCCAGCGCCCGCTCCTCGTGGTCCAGCCCCTCGGTGTCCACCGTCATGATCGCCTCGACGGTGCACCCCCGCTCGGCGGCGTACTCGAGAGCCCAGGCCAGCGCGAGCCGGGACTGCGCCGAACCATCCACTCCGACAACGACGAGACCCACAGCAACCACTCCTCACCCATCGCGCACGCGGGCGGCTGGTTACTCAAGAGTAACCCCGTGGCACCTGAACCCGTAGTGCCCATGTCCCCGGAGCGCTCGGGACTCCCGGTGGCCCACGTGGGACCTCCGGCCCTGGCGTGGCCCTGTGCCCGGGGCCGCCCTCGACCGCGACAGGCTGTGCCGGTGCGGTCAGGTCGAGGCGAGCAGGGCCGCCACCACGGCAGTGACGAAGCAGCCGAGCTCGACCATGCCGATCCGGGCGGGACGGGCGTCGGCCAGCCGAGCCGCCGCGAGCGACCGGACCGCCATGAGCACGAACGGCAGCAGCAGCCACAGCCCGCCCGGCAGCCCCCACCATCCCGCCAGCCCGCCGGCCACCACCACGCTCGCCAGCGACACCCGGCGTGACGCTCGGGCGTACCGGGGGTCACGACGCTCGCGGACCAGCGACTTCACGTGCAGCGTCGAGCCGACGAGGACGAGCGCACACAGCACGGTGAGGACCCAGACCTGCGTTGGCACCTCGGCCGGTGGCGGCGTCGCAGACCGGCTGCCGGCTCCGACCGCCCAGGTGAGCACGACCATGAGGGCACACTCGACGACGAAGACCGCGTCGTTGAGCAGGGCCCGCTCGTCGTTGCGCCGGGCGTAGCCGACGTTCACCGCGAACAGCAGCAGGTATCCCACCCCAACCGCCAGCAGCCAGGGCCGCGCGACGACCAGCACGAGCGCAGCGGGCAGCAGCACCAGGCTCCACACCAGCAGCGGCCGCCGGAACCGTTCCGGGCGTCTCGCCCGCACCAGGCCGAGAGCGGCGTACGAGGCCGGGTAGGCGGCGACCCAGGCGACGGCCAGCACCAGCAGCAGCGGACTCCACGGCGTGACCGGGACAGCGAGCAGCACCGGCAGACCGAGGAACGCCCAGGCACCGTGCTGCGGCGGCATGTACCGTGCCTTGGGCGCGGGACGCTCGACCGTGGTGGCCGTCGTTCGCACCCGCGCGATTATGCCTGTCCGGTGGCTGCGGGACCTGGGGGGTGCCCGTCGGAGCCCCGGCAGCGTCGGTGGCCACCAGTCGAGCGCACCGGACGGCACGGTCGAGACGCCACGCACGCCACCCGTTCCGCTCGCGTCACGTCTCGGTCACAGCTGTGTCACCGTTCGGCCCGCGGGCCGAACCCGGCCGGGTTCGGCCCCTAGCCTGGACACACCCCCCACTCGGAGGAACACCGATGGCAGCCCGCACCCGCCGCAACCCCCTCATCAGCGCCGCTGTGCTGGCCCCGGTGCTCGTACTCGTCGGCGTGCTGGCCGGGTGCGGGACCACGTCCTCCGACGACGGTGCGGGCGCGACAGCCACCGCCGACGCTCTGCCGTTGGAGGACACCTCCTGGGGTCTGGTGTCCTACGTCGACGGGGCCGGCGGCACGGTCGAGGTGCCGGACGGCGTCAGCGCCACCGCGCTGTTCGCCGACGGCACGGTCAGTGGCAGCGGTGGCTGCAACCGCTTCTCCGCGCCCTTCCAGCTCGAGGGCGACGCGCTCACGATCGGCTTGGCCGCGTCGACGCTCATGGCGTGCCCCGACCCCCAGTCCTCGGTCGAGGCTGCCTACCTCGCCGCACTGGACCGCACCGCTGGGTACCAGACCGACGCCTCCTCCCTCACGCTGCTCGACGACGCCGGCACCGCGCTGCTCACGTTCGACGTCATCGAGCCGGTCGCCCTCACGGGGACAGAGTGGACGGCCATGGGCATCAACAACGGGGCCGAGGCCATCGTGAGCACCCAGGCCGGGGTGACGGTGACCGCCACCTTCGGTTCGGACGGCACCGTGTCGGGCTCGGCCGGCTGCAACACCTACAGCGGCTCCTACACCGTGGACGGCGACGCGATCGAGATCGGTCCCCTGGCCAGCACGCAGAAGGCCTGCGAACCAACCGACCTCATGACGCAGGAGGCCGCCTTCCTCGCCGCCATGGAGAATGCCACCACCTACTCGATCGACGGCAGCATCCTGGAGCTGCGCGACGACTCCGGTGCCCTACAGGTCGACTTCAGCGCCGGCTGACCCGCCCTCACTCGAACCGGGTCGGGTCCCCGGCTCCGACTCGCACGACCTGCGGGACATCGTCCGACCAGTCCACGACGGTCGTCGGCCGGCCGCTGCACTCCCCCGCGTCCACGACGACGTCCACCTGGTGCTCGAGGGTCTCCTTGACCTCCCAGCCGTCTGTCATCACCACGTCGCTGCCCGGCAGCATGAGCGTGCTCGACACCAGTGGCTCGCCCAGTTCGCGCAGCAGGACCGACACGAAGGGGTGGTCAGGGATCCGAACTCCCACCGTGCGCTTCCTCGGGTGCGCCAGCCGGCGGGGCACCTCGCGGGTCGCGGGCAGGATGAAGGTGTACGGCCCGGGCGTGGCCGCCTTCACGGCGCGGAACGCGCTGTTGCTCAGGTGCACGAACTGGCCGAGCTGCGCGAACTCCGCGCACACCAGGGAGAAGTGGTGCCGGTCGTCGAGCTGGCGGATACGGCGCACCCGGTCACGTCCGGTCGTGCTGTCGAGGGTGAACCCGAGCGCGTAGCCGGAGTCGGTGGGGTAGGCCAGCAGCGCGTCCTGCTCGCGCAGCATCCGGACCACCTGGGCGACAGCGCGCGGCTGCGGGTCGGTCGGGTGCACGTCGAGGTAACGGGCCACAGAGCGAGGATAGGAGCGGTCGTCAGGGCCCGACGCCACCGCCAGCTGGGTGGTCACCGCCTCGGTCCGCCCCAGCCGCGCCAGCAGCACCCGGTCGTCCAGTCGCCGAGTGCCCCCGGCCGTCGGGCTGACGGGCTCGTCGTCGTCAGAGTCGACCACGTGTTCGCACATACCAGCACCTCCCCCGACACCCGAGTGGCGTCGTCCCCTGCGGTCGCCCACCAGCGATGGGGAGGTCGCCCACGGCTACGGTGAGGGCGTGCTGCAGGCGCTGGGACTCAGCCACAGCTTCGGTGACCGGCAGGCCCTGGCCGGGGTCGACATGACGGTGCGCCCCGGCATCCTCACCGGCCTGCTCGGCCCCAACGGCGCCGGCAAGACCACCCTGATGCGGGCCATGCTCGGCGTCATCCAGCCGGACGCGGGGACGGTGAGCCAGGACGGCCACCCGGTGACCTTCCAGCAGCGGCAGCGTTGGGGCTACATGCCGCAGGAACGCGGCCTCTACCCCGCCATGCCAGCCGGTGAACAGCTGGTCTACATGGCCCGGCTGCACGGGCTGAGCCGGCAGGACGCGCACAGTCGCGCCCGTGCCCTGCTGGACGAGCTGGGCCTCGGGGACCGCTGGGCCGACCGCACCGACAAGCTCTCCGGCGGCATGCAGCAGCGGCTCCAGCTGGGGGCTGCTCTCGTTCACGACCCCGACGTGATCGTGCTGGACGAGCCGTTCGCGGGGCTCGACCCGGTGGCCGTGGACGACCTCTCCCGCACCCTGAACGACCGCCTCCAGTCGGGTCGCACTGTCGTGCTGTCCAGCCACCAACTCGACCTCGTACAGGACCTGTGCGAGCAGATCGTCATGATCGACCACGGCCGCACCGTGCTGGAGGGGTCGGTGGCGACCCTGCGCGCGCAGAGCGGACGGCGCCAGCTGCGGCTCGGGCTTGCCCCGGACGCGCCGCGAGACTGGCTCGACCGCTTCGGCGACGTCCGGACGGTCGAGGACCTTGCCGACGGCGTGCGGCTGGACCTGCCGCCGCAGGTCGACCCGCTGGCTGTGCTGGACGCCGCCCGCACCGCCGGCCCGGTGACGGACTTCGGCCTGGACCTGCCCACGCTGTCCCAGCTGTTCCTGGCCGCCGTCGACGACGGCGAGGTCGAGCGAACCTCGGCAGGGGCCAGATGATGGACGGCGGGACCTGGTGGAGCGGCACGCTCCTGGTTGCCGGCCGCTCGCTGGTGGAGGGGGTGTCGTCCCGGTCCTGGCGGGTGGTGACCGCCCTGATGCTCCTGCTGGGGCTCGCGGTCGTGGTCGTCCCACGCCTTGTCGGCGAGCAGGACGTGACCTACCGGCTGGCCACTGTCGGTGAGACGGACGCCGGACTGGCCGCGCCTCTCCAGGCAGCAGCCGGAGCCGGCGGGTTCGAGGTCGACTTCGCCGTGGTGGCCGACGCGGACGCGGCCGAGCAGGCCGTCCGCGAAGGCGACGTCGACGTGGCCGTGGCCGGCACGGGTGCCGACACCACGCTGTACGTCCGGTCGGACAACTTCAGCACCTTCCCTGCGCTGGTGTCGCAGGCGGTGCTGGCCCAGACCACGACCGCCTCGCTCGCCGACGCCGGACTGTCCCCGGCGCAGATCACCGCCATCCAGGCCACCCCGCCGCCCGAGCAGGTGTCGGTGGGCCGCGTGGCCGACGAGGGCCGGGCGGCGGTCGGGTTCGTCGTCGGCATTATCTTGTACCTGGCCCTCATCCTCACCGGGACGTCCATCGCCGCCGCGGTGGCGCTGGAGAAGTCCACCCGCATCTCCGAGGTGCTGCTCGCAGTGCTGCGACCCACCCAGCTGCTCGTCGGGACGGTCCTCGGCGTCGGCGCGCTCGGGCTGACCCAGATCGCCGCCATCGCCGTCCCGGCCGGGATCGGGGTGGCCACCGGAACCGACCTCGACCTGCCATCCTCGGCGACCGGAGACATCGTGCTGGGAGTCGCCTGGTTCGTGCTGGGCCTGCTGCTCTACGCGTTCGTCTTCGCCGCGCTGGCGACCCTGGTGGAGAAGGTGACCGAGGTGAACACCGCCACGCTCCCCGTCAACGTGGTGCTCATCGGGTCGTACGTGCTGGCCGTCACCGTGACCGTGCGCGACCCCAACTCGTGGGCGTCGGTCGCATCCTCGCTGTTCCCGCTCAGCGCTCCCCTGGTGATGCCCGTCCGCTGGGCCTCGGGGCTGGTGCCGGTCTGGCAGCTGGCGCTGGCCATGGGACTGGTCGCCGCCACTGCGGTGGGGCTGGCCCTGCTGGCCTCGCGCATCTACGCCCGGGGGCTCACGCTGTCGGGCCGCCGGGTCAGGCTGCGCGAGCTCCTGACCGACTGAGGGACCGTCAGCTCCCCGCAGAGAGGTCGCCGTCGGGCTCCCGCAGGTACATGGCCAGCGCGCTGAGGTCTGCCTCGCCCAGCCCGGCGTCGATCGCGCGCTGCACCAGCGCCCGGTTGGCCGCCAGCTGAGGCATGGACGCGCCGACCCGCTCGGCCAGCCTGGCGGCAAGGTCGAGGTCCTTGGCCACGAGCGCCAACGAGAACGCGACCGCTGCCTGATCGGGGTGCTCGAAGGCCTGCCGCTTGTAGGCCACGAACGGCGCGGCCACGGCGCTCGAGGCGATCACCTCGTAGGCCAGCGTCCGCTCCACCCCGGCCTTCTCGGCCAGGACGAGCGCCTCCGAGAGGGCCGCGTTGAGCGCGTGCACCATGGCGTTCACAGCCAGCTTCATGGTGGCGCCCGCCCCCAGCGGGCCCAGGTGCACGACCCGCCGTGAGAACGACTCGAGCACTGGACGCGCCTGCTCGAGGGCGTCGGCCTGCCCACCGGCCATGACCAGCAGCTGGCCCGCCTCGACCGTCGCGACGCTGCCCGAGACCGGGGTGTCGACGAGCGCGGCCCCCCGCGCCTGCACCTGCACCGCCAGGTCGACGAGGGTCCGCGGGTCGACCGTGCTCGTGTCGGCCACGACCGTGCCGGGTCGCAGCCCGGCCACGAGCCCGTCCGTGCCCAGGTAGGCCGCTCGCACGGCCGCGTCGTCGGAGAGCGAGACCACGACCACGGCAGCGTCGGCGGCCGCTTCCCCCGGCGTCGCAGCGACGGCGCAGCCGGCGTGGGTGGCGACCTCGGCGGCCTTGGCCTGGGTCCGGTTCCAGACCGTGGTCGGGTGACCGGCAGCGACGATCCGGCCGACCATGGCCGCGCCCATCCGCCCGGCGCCGATCACCGCGCAGGGCAGCGCCGCCGTCACGTGATCAGCCACCCACCGTCGACGTAGAGGTTCACGGCGTTGACGGCCCGGTTCGTGAGCAGGAAGTCGACCGCGTCACAGACGTCCGCCATGCTCGCCAGCCGACCCGTCGGGGTGCGCGACCGGTAGCCCTCGAGCACGGCTGCGGGCTTGTCGGCCCAGAACGGGCTGTCCCCCACGATGCCCGGGTGGATGGCGTTCACCCGGATCGGGGCCATCTCCAGCGCCAGGGCGTTCACCATCCCGACCACCCCGCCGTTCACCGCCGACACCGTGGTCGAGCCGGGGTACGGACGGTCCTTGGCCCGGCCACCGAACAGCACCACCGCCGACTCGTCGTGCATGCGTGGCAACAGGGCGTGGATCACCTCGGTGTAACCGACGAGCTTGATCGTCGCCAGCCGGGTCGCCCGGCCGATGTCGTAGTCGGCCACGCTGTTGGCGTCGCGCTCGATGGCTGCGATCACCAGGTGGTCGACCGACTCGATCCCGGCCAGTGCCTGGCTGATCGACTCCGGCTGTGACAGGTCGAGGGCAAGACCGCGAGCGGACGGGCCGAGCGACGACGCGACCCCAGCCGAGCGGGCGGCGTCCCGGCCAGTCAGAACGACCTCGTGCCCCTCCTCGACGCGGCGCCGGCAGAGCTGCAGGCCGAGCCCGGCGGTGCCGCCGATGACCACAGTGCGCATCACGATCCTCCCTCTGACAGTCGCTGGCGCAGGTAGTCCCAGTCCCGGGCGAAGCGGTAGGAGTGCCGCGCCGGCGGCTGCGGCGCCTGAGTCTCCAGCCAGCGCACCGGGCCGTCCCCGACGTTGCGGAACGAGTGGACGCACCCCACCCCGGCCCACGCGATGTCGCCCGGCTCCAGCCGGTACGTCCGCCCGTCGAAGGCGGCCTCCACGGAGCCCTCCGTGATGAGGTAGGTCTCCTCGAACGGGTGGTCGTGCGCGCCGGCAACCCCGTCCGGCTCGTACTGCACCATGAACATGGTCGACTGGGTGGCCCCGAGGTCGCTGTCCACCATCATCTTCACGCTGATACCGCTGTAGACGAGCAGCGCCGTGCGCATGCTGGCCGACACGGCCAGCCGGTCCTGCGTCTGCAGGGCAGGGTCCATGTTCTCGGGCTCGATGTGCCCGTATCGCCGCGTGCGGGGGTCGCGCACGTCGGCCGCCACCGGCGTGGTGGGCTCCAGCTCGGGGACGACGAACGTGTCGAAGTCGTGCTCCGCGCGGGGAGTGGGCGCCGACATGCGGGCGAACACCGCCGGCGCCGTCCCGACGTTGCGCAGCGAGTGCGGGACGCCCAGCGGGACGAGCCCGTAGTCGCCGGGGCACAGCAGGGCCGCCTCCCCCGCCGTCTGCAGCACCACCTCGCCCTCGGTGACGAACAGGCTCTCCTCGTACGAGTGCACGTGGGCCGGCAGCGCACCGCCCGGCTCGAGACGGCCGAGGCCGAACCCGGTGTGCACGGCGGCCGACGCTCCGTCGACCACCGACCAGCCGGCGTACCCCTGCGCGCCTGCGAGCGGGCCGGGCGCCGGGGTCCAGACGACGTCCGAGCCCTGGCGCACGAGGTGGTGCGTCGTCACGCCCCCGACCCCTCGGCGGCCGCCTTCGCCCGCGCTGCGGCGTCCACGAGGTAGTCGCGGGACTCCCCGACCAGCGACTGCGCCTTCGACAGGTCCTCCACCATGCGGAAGTCGCGCTTGCGGAACTCCCCGGCCACCAGCACGTGCTGGACGTTGGAGACGTCCGCACACAGCGTGACCGCAGCGACCGGGTCGTGGACGGGTGCGACGTTGATCGCGGACGCGTCGATGACGACGACGTCGGCCTGCTTGCCCGGGGTCAGCGAGCCGACCCGGTCCTCCAGCCCGGCGACGTGCGCGCCGTGGATGGTGGCCATCTCGAGCATGTGTCGCGCGGTCAGCATCGTCGCCGGGATGCCGGTGTCGGCCTCCCAGCACACGGCGTTGACTCGCGCCCGCTCGGAGCCGAACGCGGCGCGCATCTGGGTGAACATGTCGCCGGGCACCGTGGTGACGACGTCGATGGACAGGCTCGGCCGCAGGCCGAACTGGTAGCTCTTGTTCACCGGCGGCCAGCCGTGGCCCATCTGCAGCTCTACCTGCGCAGCGATCGAGATCGTGCCACCGGTGTCGGCCACGCGTCGCCACTCGTGGTCGGAGAAGTAGCAGCAGTGGATGTAGGTGGTGTCGGGGCCGAGCAGCCCCAGCCGGTCCAGCTGCTCGACCATCGCGTACCGGCCGGCGAGGCGACCCATGCCGACGTGCACCGTGATGGGGATGCCCAGGTCGCGGGCCAGCTGCCACTCCTCGCGGACCACCTGGTCCTGGGTGAAGCCGGGGCCGCGGGTGGCCAGCGCCATCGTGAGCAGGCCGTCGTCGGAGGAGAAGTACGTGTCGCGGATGCGCCGCACGTCGCCTGCGGGGATGACCTCGGAGGAGAAGAACCAGTACTTCGCCAGCGACGTGTTGGCGCTGCCGTAGGCGTACTGGGCCCGGATGCCGCTCTCGCGCAGGCCCTGGATCGCCGCGTCGGGGTGCTCCGGGGTGTTGTTGATGTGCGACCAGTCGACCAGCGTGGTGATGCCGGCGTTGAGGCACTCCAGCGCCCCGGCCAGGTTGGAGGCGTAGACGTCCTGGGCCCGGTACACCGGTGCGAACGTGTCCAGCACCTCGACGAAGTAGTCGTCGAGGGTGGCGTTGGGAGCGCAGTTGCGGATCGCCGTCTCCCAGGTGTGCCGGTGGGTGTCGACGAACCCTGGGATCACGATCCCCCCGGACACGTCCACGACCTCCGCGTCGGCCTCGATGCCGGGTGCGACGCCTGCGATGCGGCCGTCCTCGATGAGCACGTCGCCGGTTGCCAGGTCACCGACCTCGGCGTCCATCGAGAGCACAGTGCCGCCTTTGAGCAGGACCTTTCCCATTGCTGACCCCTTTCTGCTGCTGACCGGGTACGACCTAGTAGGCGGAGAGTCGCTGGACGGCAGCGACGACCTTGTCGACGGTGGGAATCACCTGGTCCTCCAGCGCGTCGGCGAACGGCAGCGGCACGTTCTCGGCCGCCAGCCGCCGCACCGGGGCGTCGAGAAGCTCGAAGCCCTCGTCGGCGACGATCGAGGCCACGGTGGCCCCCCAGCCACCCTGGTACGGGTTCTCCTCGACGACGAGCAAACGGCTCGTGCGCTCGAGCGAGCCGAGCACCGTGGTCATGTCGAGGGGCACCAGGCAGCGAAGGTCGATCACCTCGGCGGAGATGCCGTCGCCGGCCAACCGGTCGGCCGCGGCCAGGGCCATCGGCACGGTGGCGGCCAGCGCCACCACCGTCACGTCGGTCCCCGGCCGCGCGACGTGCGCCTGCCCGAGCGGCACGACGTGGTCCGGCGGCGCGGGCTCGCCCTTGCTGGCGAACAGACCCTTGTGCTCGAAGAACACCACCGGGTCGTCGCTGCGGACGGCTGAGGCCAGCAGGCCGACGACGTCGGCGGGGGTGGACGGGGCGACGATCTTGAGCCCGGGGATGGCCAGCGCCCAGTTCTCGACACTCTGGCTGTGCTGCGCGCCGAAGCCGAGCCCGCCACCGTTGGCGGTGCGCACGACGAGGGGCACCGTCACCTGGCCACCGGTCATGTAGCGCGCCTTGGGGATCTCGTTGGCCAGGTAGTCCCAGCAGCAGGCGAGGAAGTCGCTGAACATGATCTCGGCCACCGGGCGCATGCCGGTCATGGCCGCACCCATCGCCGCCCCCATGATCGCCTGCTCGGAGATGGGGGTGTCCCACACCCGCTGGGGCCCGAACTCCTCGAACAGCCCGACGCAGGTCTTGAACACCCCCCCGGCGGCGCCGATGTCCTCGCCGAGGCAGACGACGCTGGGGTTGCGGCGCATCTCCCGGGCCAGGCCCTCGGCCACGGCGTCCCGGTACGTCAGCTCCGCCATGCCCACCCTCCGTCCGCCCAGACGTCGGTGTAGGCCTGCGCCGGATCGGCCGGGGGCGCGGCCTGTGCGGCCTGCGCGGCGGCGGCCACCGAGCGCGCGACGCTCGCGTCGACCTGGTCGATCTCGGCAGCCGCGACGCCGAGCGCCTCGAGCCGCTGCCTGGCCACCAGCAGCGGGTCACGGGCCAGCCACTCCGCCACCTCGTCCGGCGGCCGGTACTTCGCCGGGTCGGTGCGGCTGTGCCCGAAGTGGCGGTAGGTGAGCGCCTCCACGACCGTGGGGCCTTCCCCGGTGCGAGCGCGCGCCACCGCGTCGGCCATCACCTCCCGCACCGTCACCACGTCGTTGCCGTCAACGATCACACCGGGCATGCCGTTGGCGGGCGCGCGGTCGGCAGCGGGATTGGCGACCGCGGTGACCGACCCGATGGGGGTGTACTCCATGTAGCGGTTGTTCTCACATACGAAGATCACCGGCAGCTTCCACACCGCAGCGAGGTTGAGTGCCTCGTGGAAGGCGCCGATGTTCGTGGCCCCGTCGCCGAAGAAGGCCACCGCCACCTGGCCCGAGCCGCGCAGCAGGGCCGACCACGCCGCGCCGTTGGCCATCGGCAGGTGCGCGCCGACGATCGCGTACGAGCCGAGCATGCCCCGCTCCGCCTTGGTCAGGTGCATCGAGCCACCCTTGGCCTTGCACAGGCCGGTGGCCTTCTGCATCAGCTCGGCCAAGCACTCCAGCGGGGTGGCGCCGCGGGCGATGGCGTGGTGGTGACCGCGGTAGGTGGCGAAGACGTAGTCGTCGGCCCGCAGCGCGGCGCTGGCCCCGACGGCGACCGCCTCATGCCCGGCCGCCAGGTGCGTCGTACCCTTGACCAGGCCCTTCATGAACAGGTCGTGGGCCGCCTTCTCGGTGGCCCGGATGACGGCCATCTGCTCGTAGAGCCCCCGCAGGGTGTCCGCGTCCAGGACGGCCGTTGTCGTGGTCACGCCTCGCCCCGGCCGGCTGGGGTGTTGAGGTGGGACTGCGACTCACGGATGGCCGGCAGCGGGCCGTCCACCGTCCAGTAGCGCTTGCCGGCGATCAGCAGGTCCTCGGCCGGGAACTTGGTGATCACCTCGCAGCCGTCGGCGGTGACCACCACCTCCTCCTCGATACGGGCCGCGGACCAGCCGTCCCTGGCAGGCCAGTAGGTCTCCAGGGCGAAGACCATGCCCTCTTCGAGTGTCTCCGGGTGGTCCAGCGACACCAGCCGGCTGAAGATCGGCTTCTCCCAGATGGCCAGCCCGACGCCGTGCCCGTACTGCAGGGCGAAGGCGGCCTCCTCGTCGGCGAAGCCGAACTCCTGCGCCGTGGGCCACACCTCGACCACGTCGGCTGTCGTCGCGCCGGGCTTCACCCGCGCGATCGCCAGGTCCATGTACTCCCGGCAGACCCGATAGGCCTCGCGCATGGCCGGCGAGGCGCTACCGACCGCGAAGCACCGGTAGTAGCACGTCCGGTAGCCCAGGTGGCTGTGCAGGATGTCGAAGAAGGCAGGGTCACCGGGGCGCACGACCCGGTCGCTGTAGACGTGTGGGTGCGGTGCGCAGCGCTCTCCGGAGATGGCGTTCACGCCTTCGACGAACTCGCTACCGAGGTCGTAGAGCACCTTGCTGACCAGGCCCACACACTCGTTCTCACGCACGCCCGGCCGCAAGAACTCGTACAGCTGCTCGTAGGCGGCGTCCACCATCGAGCACGCCTGGGTGAGCAGCCCGATCTCGTCCGCAGTCTTGATCCGCCGCGCCTCGAGGAAGACCTGCTGGCCGTCGACAACGTCGATGCCCTCGTCCCGCAGCGCCTGCAGGATCGGCATCTCGGCGATGTCGATGCCGAGGGGCTCGCCCGCCATGCCGTGCTCGCGCAGCACGGTCGCCACCTTGCGCGCGACCTCGCGGGCCACCCCAGCGTCGGGGTGGAAGGCCCCCCGCAGGGTCGAGATACCTGCGCGGGCCCGCTCCGGCCCGTCCAGCCACGGGTTGAACAGCTGGTGGTGCCTGGCCGCAGACCCGAAGTCCCACAGCACCGGCTCCCCTCCCCGCGGCAGCACGGCGAAGCGGATGAGCTTGTCCAGCGCCCACGTCCCGATGTGGGTCGCGGTCATGTAGCGGATGTTGGCGAAGTCGAACGCCAGCAACCCCCCGAGGTCGGAGGCGTCCAGGCCGGCCTTGAGCCGGTTGAGCCGGTCGACGCGCAACCGGTCGAGGTCGATCCGCTCCTCCCAGTCGACCGCGTTCGGCCCGTAGGTTCGAATGGCCACCGCTCCCCACCTCCTGGTGACGGGATTTAAGTCACAGTGCACATTGCTGTCAAGTGCTGATTAACAGTCCAGGTGGGAAGGGGTAACCGTGTATAGTGTTGACGAACAGCTGGAGGGAGGCCCATGACGATCGTGGTCGGCGAGATCCCCGTCCAGATCGGCCAGCGGGTGCGTGAGGCTCGCGAGGCGCAGCAGATGTCGCTGCGCGAGCTGGCCCGGCGCGTGGACGTGTCGGCCAGCTTCATCTCGCAGCTGGAGCGCGGTAAGGCGAACCCCTCGGTCGGCACCCTCTACGCGCTGGTCGCGGCCCTGGGGACCAGCCTGGACGCGCTGATCGGGGGGAACGACCAGGGGACGGCGCCCGCTGCGGGTGCGCCAGCCACGGCGGTGGCGGGACCCGGCGGATGGCCCCGGATCGACCAGCCGTTCCAGGGTGCCACCGGTCGGCGTCGAGTCCAGATGTCTGGAGTGGCGTGGGAGCGACTCACCCAGACCGACGACCCGTTCGTGGACTTCCTGTCCGTGGAGTACCAGCCCGGTAGTGCGTCCTGCACCGAGCACGACATGATGCGGCACGGCGGCCGCGAGTACGGGCACGTGCTGTCGGGGCGGCTGGAGGTGCAGGTCGGCTTCGAGACCTACTCGCTCGGTCCGGGCGACTCGATCCACTTCGACTCGATGACCCCGCACCGGCTGAGCAACCCGTACCAGCAGCCGTGCACGGCGGTCTGGTTCGTGCTGGCCCGACGCGACGACGACCGAGTGCCCACCACGGCCGACAGCGCGCGGCTGCCCGTTCTGGAGTAGGGCGGGGGTGAGAATCACCGCGACGCGGCTGTCATGGCCTCGTCCCCCCGGCAGGTGACCTCAGACCCTGCCGCGCGCACCCACGGCGTCCTAGCGTGCAGCCAGTCTGAGGGAGGCACATGGCTGCCCCGGTGATCGTCGCTGCTGGGCTCGTCAAGGACTACGGCCGCAC
>Ga0209594_1000370_pt1 | contig 28776 bp, 20 predicted proteins | sample AshMeaCrysSpring_FD_184126 | JGI IMG/M metagenome (GOLD analysis project Ga0209594, IMG submission 184126) | Groundwater microbial communities from Big Spring, Nevada to study Microbial Dark Matter (Phase II) - Ash Meadows Crystal Spring... | ecosystem: Environmental > Aquatic > Deep subsurface... | reverse complement strand
TGGGAAAAAAGACGAATCAAAACTTCGTTCAAATTCCTCATGCCAAGTTCATAGAAATGTTATCTTATAAAGCCAAACTAGCAGGGATTCAGGTAATTTTAACCGAAGAATCTTATACCTCAAAAGCCAGTTTTATTGATAATGATCCCATTCCGGTGTACAAAAAGGGTGAGAAAAATCAGTGGACTTTCAGTGGAAAAAGAGTCAAACGGGGTTTATACCGTAGTGGTAGTGGACGATTGGTTAATGCCGATGTGAACGGTTCTTTGAACATCATGAGAAAAGCAGTCCCAAATGCTTTAGGCTATGGGATAGAGGGTGTTGTAGTTCACCCGGTTCGGGTAACGCCGACTAAATAAAGGTGTGTCACATTTGACTATATTTTTATGAACTATTACCTATTCATCGTTTTGAAGGGATCTAACTTATGCAATTTCTGAATATTTCTCTGCGAGAATAATTCCTTATTCTACAGTTACAGACTTCGCTAAATTGCGAGGTTGATCCACATCTAAACCCCGTCTTGCCGCAATATAATAAGCCAGTAATTGTAAGGGAATTACGGTTAAAATGGGGGATAACAATTCATCTACCATGGGAACTGTTAAAACATCATTAAAAATCTCACTGGCTTCTAAGGCTTCTTTGGGAGTCACGCCAATTAAACGGGCATCTCTGGCTTTAGCTTCTTGAGCATTCGATAACACTTTTTCATACACCATTCCAGGCATAGCAATTGCTACTACAGGTACTTTTTCATCTAATAATGCAATCGGCCCATGTTTCATCTCTCCAGCCGGATAACCTTCGGCATGAATATAGCTAATTTCTTTTAGTTTCAGTGCTCCTTCCAAGGCAATAGGAAAGTTCACACCCCGACCAATAAAAATGAAGTCTTGAGTTTCATTAAAATCATGGGCTAGTTCTTCAATCACCGATGCTTGAGCATTGAGAATTAGTTCAATTTGATTGGGTAATTGTCGAAGTCCAGCAATCAATTCTTTAATGCGTTCTGGTGCAATGGTTTTCCGTTGCCAAGCTAAATCTAAAGCTAATAAATAAAACGCAATCAGTTGCGCTACAAAGGTTTTAGTGGCTGCCACACCAATTTCAATTCCAGCGCGGGTATCAATAATATTAGGAACCAATTGACCCAATGAACTTTCAGGGCGGTTAGTAATCCCTAATAGACGGGGTTTAAACACAGGTTCTGCATTGATTCGCCGCTGTTGTTCCATGGCTAAAGCCGCTAAAGTATCGGCAGTTTCTCCCGATTGAGTTACCCCAATGGTTAAAGTATTCGGTTGTAAAGGAGCAGGGGCATAACGCACTTCTGAAGCATATTGAACCGTTGTCGGAATTTGCGCCAATTGTTCTAATAAATATTTCCCCACTAAGCTGGCGTGCCAACTCGTACCACAGGCTAAAATTTGAATATTTTCTAAGTCTTGATACAGGCTTGCTTCTAATCTTAAATTAATCGGTGACTGTCCTAAATTGCTCGGTTGAGGAATGGCTATTTTAGTTGTTTCTGAAGAGAATTCGATTCCCCAATCTTCCCGAATATACGCTTGTAAACAATCCCGAACAACCCCTGGTTGCTCATGAATTTCCTTAAGCATAAAATGTTTAAAAACGTGTTTCTCAACCAGGGTTGGACTCCAATTGAGAATTCGGGGGACTTTATTCAGACGTTTTCCAGCAAAGTTATAAACTTCTACCCCCAAATGGGTTAAACGGGCTAATTCCCCGTTATCTAAACTCAAAACGGCTTGGGTGTAAGGCACTAACGCTGGGGTATCGGAGGCGCAGAAAAATTCCCCTTGTCCTAACCCAATAGAAAGGGGTGCTTGTTGACGGGCTACCACTAATTCATTGGGAAAATCAGCGGATAATACGGCAATCGCAAAAGCCCCCTCCAGGCGGTTAACGGTGTGGCGTACCGCATCCAATAAGGGGGAAATTGAAGTAGATTCATCCGTTGCTATTTCGGCGAGGAAATCCGCAATTAAATGGGGAATGACTTCTGTATCCGTTTCTGAGAGAAATTCATGACCTTTTGCCTTGAGTTCTTCCCGCAATTCTCGATAATTTTCGACAATCCCATTTTGCACTACAGCCACCCGTCCTTCTCCATCGGTGTGGGGGTGGGCGTTACGTTCTTCTGGTTTACCGTGAGTCGCCCAGCGTGTATGTCCAATGCCCACTGTAGCCGGGATATCGCTATGGGCGAGTTTTTCCCGTAAGTTATACAATTTGCCCTTAGCGCGGATAGAGTGAATCTGATTATCCCAAACTGTGGCTAACCCAGCCGAGTCATACCCTCGATATTCCAGCTTTTCTAACCCAGCCAGTAAAATTTCACTGGCGATTTGTGTTCCGATATAACCCACAATTCCACACATTCAGCAAACCACTCCTAATAACGCGCCTAATCTAAGATTCTAATGATTCAATACAGATTCCACATCATTTTATCCGAAGATTCCGGATCATTTGGTTGATTGTTTGATTTTCCGCCTAAAATGCTGGAGGCAGACTACCTAGAAGTGATATTATCGAACTTGTTGATTTAAGCGTTTAATTCTCTTGGTTATTTGTCCTAAACGAGGGTTAATCATTTCATCTTCTGAAAGCTGTGATCCGATTTTTTCGGCTTGATCCAAAAACTGGCGTGCTTTTTTCAACTGATTTTGAGCCAGTGCCACTTCACATTTAGCTAATTTTGTATTACACTTTTCGAGTTTAATCTCCCAATTTAAACCCCTAACTAGGGCATTCAACGGTTCAGTAAAAACTGGATCACTATCCAGGTAATGAAGATTTGCAGGCACATCATATTTATTCCAATCTGGTGTTAAATCATCTGAATTTAGCTCTTGACGACGAGCAATCAATTGAGCATTACTGGATTGAAATTGAGACTGAAATTCTTGAGCTATATCAAGACCAATAGACAATTTTTCTGTACAAGGTAGATGCTTAATAAATTTTTGATAATCTTGCCAGTCTTTTCTGTTTTGAGGTGAATCTAAGATCAGATTAAACAATGCCATTGTCCGCCAGTCAATCGCTTCATTTTTTCGATTAATTGGTATCATATTTTGAAAATTAATACATAACTTTTGCATCAAAAATGTTGTCATACAAGGATTCACTTTAAATGGCAATATTGTTATTTTTTCAGCACCAAATACTGTCTCCCACTTCTCTATTAATTGATCATAATTATAGTAATGATCGGCTTTTTTTTGCTGGGAAAACCAGCTAGAGTTAACGGCTTTGCCGACACGAGTTGCTGTGGATGCAAGAGAAACGGCTATATCAACTTGTGGACGCAAATGTACTAAGACTTCAATCTCTTCAAATTTATCCCAGAGAAACTGTTTAACTTGGTTGATCATCTCAATATGAGTTAGTCGTGAGTGGAGATGCTCGTTAGAAATAACCCAGGTTTTTATGTTTGAGTTTTCTGCATACTCTTGCTCAAAATCTTGAGTTGAATTTGATTTGAAGATTTGATAATCCTCAACAGAGGAGATATTGTGTTTATGAGAATAATGATTAGATGTTACACGACTCATGGCAAGAACATATAGCTTACTATGATTGACTTGACCTAAGCTCTTCAGATAGTATATTCCTTGTGATCGTAAAGACTCTCGATTGGATGCAAACCAATGTTGTAAGGTGGTTGTTCCCGTTTTTGCAGTGCCAATATGTAAGATAAGCTTCATGAGTTTTTTTGGATTAACTTTTAGTTAATAACGCAAGTTGCTAGTTACCCAAATTAACAATTCGATCCCCCTAAATCTCCCAACCCCCCTCGATCCCCCCTTAAAAAGGGGGGTTGGGGAACTTTATGTCTAATTCCCCCCTTAAAAAAGGGGGCTAGGGGGGATCGAAAAGGTATAAGCTTATAACTACCAACTGAGGTTAATAATAGCCTGATTTTAAGATAAAATAATACAATATTCAATCACTTGCTCTATCCAAATTTAAATTAAATCGTGAGTCGAGACTTATTCGCCCGTGAAGCCCTAGGACAAATTCCTAAAATTCTTACTTTATTAGATCGCAATCCCCATAGTCCAACCTATGGCTGTTTTGATCGCAATTTTTGGCATTATAAAATTATTGATTTTCCCAGTGGAATGGCGCAGGAATTTGTGTTGCCATTGGCATTAGCTTATCAAACCGATATTCCAGACAATCCCTATTATCAACAAGCGGTTATTAAAGATTGGGTAGAAGCCGGTATTTTGTATGCTGCCCGCACCGCTCATGGGGATGGTTCTTGTGATGATTATTTCCCCTTTGAAAGGGCAGCCGGAGCCGCTGCTTTTTCATTAATGGCTTGTGTTGAAAGTTATATAACTTTAGGTTTAATTGATTATGATATCTTGCGTTTTTTTGAAAAGCGGGCGAACTGGTTAGCTCATCATTTTGAAAGTGGTCAACTCGCCAATCATGAAGCCTTAATTATTTTGTGTTTAGAACAATTAGGACAAATCTTAAAAACCTCTAAATGGCGAAGAGTGATTAATACCCGTTTAGAACGCTTACTCAGTTGGCAAAGTGAAGAAGGCTGGTTTAAAGAGTACGAAGGTTGCGATCCAGGTTATCATACCTTAACTATATCTTGTTTAGCTCGTATCGATCAAATTAGACCCGATCCCCGCATTAAAGCCGCATTAATAAAAGCCGTAGAATTTGCCGCTCATTTCATTCATCCGGATGGCTCTTATGGGGGAGAATATACTAGCCGAAATACATATAATTTCTTTCCCCATGGCTTTGAACTTGTGGGGGAATGGATGCCAGAAGCTTTACGAATTAATGATCGATTTTTACAAGGATTACAACAGGGTTTAGCTCCCTGCTATGCTGATGATCATATTATTGGTCATCACACTTGGAATTATCTACTCGCTTGGCGAGATTTTGTGCCAGAACGTCCGCCCCATGCCCCTAGAGATGTCGCCAGTTTATGGTTAAAAGACGCACAAATTTTAATTAAAAGAAGACCTAACGTAGAACTGTATATTGCGTTAAATAAAGGGGGCGTTTTTAAGCTATTTCGGGATAATCAATTGGTGGTTTCAGATACGCAAATCTCATTACAAATCCGTCAAGGTAGAAGCATTAAAAATGCAGTAGGTCATTTAATTGCCCCCTACACTTACAAATTAAATCAAGATGAAATTACGATTGAAGGGCATTTAGGATGGGCAAAACAGACTCAAATGTCACCAATTAAACTCATGATTTTACGAGTGGTTATGCTCAGTTTTGGACGATTTTTTCCTGACTTAATTCGTAAACTCTTACAAAAAATATTAATTACTGGTAGACAAGAAGCACCTTTCCGATTTCGCCGACAATTTCGCTGGGAAAATAATCAATGGCATATTACCGATGAACTATCTGCTGTCTCTTGGAAAGAAGTTATTTCTGCGGGAATTGGAGGAGACCAAACATCAATTTATGTAGTGATGAGTCGAACGTTTCAACGGGGACAATTACAACCTTGGTTCAACTTAACGGAGCAAATAAAACCTCTTAAAGCCGATCAAACGTTAAAAATTGAACGTTATTTTTAATCGAAATGAAAATGTAACTATTTAATAACTGCCAAATTTGTAATAACTGATGTATCATTAATAATAATCACAATTATCCTAATTCTTTTAACTTTTTCAGATATACTATAGATAAGATTCTGGAGAACAGTATGACAATCACTCAAAATATAGAAACACTTCAAACAGAATCAGAATTTGAAGACATTGAAATTCCCCCTGGAGATTTAGAAAGTCAGGAGCCACCTTTGGAAAGTGAACTGCATTTACGGCAACTTTTACTATTAATTCAACTTTTAGAATATTTCTGGCAAGATCGTCAAGATTTTTATGCTTTTGGAAATCTCACGATTTATTATAGTCCAGAACAAGTCAAGTCTAATACCTTTCGCAGTCCTGATTTCTTTGTCGTCTTAAACACCGACCGTAAACCCCGTAAAAGTTGGGTAGTATGGGAAGAAGGAGGGAAATATCCCAATGTGATTATCGAATTATTATCCCCTTCAACGGCAACGGTTGATCGAACCACGAAAAAAGAAATTTATCAAGATATTTTCCGCACACCAGAATACTTTTGGTTTTCTCCAGATACATTAGAATTTCAAGGATTTTACTTAAATAATGGAGAATACGGAGAAATACAACCCAATGAACAGGGTAGACTTTGGAGTAAACAACTACAACTCTTTCTTGGCATTCATGAACAAAACTTGAGGTTTTTTACCCCTGAAGGTGAATTAGTTCCCACTCCCAAAGAATCTGCACAAACAGAAAAGCAACAACGGGAAGTTACACAACAGCAATTAGAAGCGGCACAACAACAACTTGAAGCCGAACGTCAACAGAAAGATAAATTAGCGGCAAAATTACGCGAATTAGGAATTGATCCTGAAACTTTGTAATAAATATAATTTTGAAAGAAGACTACAATTAATGAAAATTGATACGGATGGAAAAATTACGATTCCTCAAGAAATTCAAGAACAATTGGGTCTTTTACCCGGTACAGAAATACAACTTGAAGTGAAAGGAAATATCCTACAAATCAGCAAACTAGAAAAATTGAATCGAGGAATACAATGGGTTAATACGATGCGTGGCAAAGCAACAAGCGGCTTGACAACTGATGATATTATGCAGTTAACCCGCGAAAATATATGAGTGCAATTCTGGTAGATAGTAATGTAATCTTGGATGTAATTACCGAAGACCCTCTGTGGTTTGAGTGGTCATCACAGATGCTAATTAACTATGCTAACCAAGGAGAACTTATAGCAAAACGGAGGCGTTGCAACTTGCCCAGCAGGCGTTAATCACAGGGAATTTCTTAAGTGTTGGCGGTCAACGTAGCCCAGATGGGACATTTATTGTAGCCGATGTTGAAACAGGATTACCGGTTAACGTCAGTAATAACCTGAATCACCCTTATTATTGGGCATCGTTTATTTTAATTGGCAATGGATTATAGTGCTATTATTTAGAATATTTATAAATAATAGGTTTGAGAGTCTACAGGTGTGAGTAAAAATTCGTTTTTAATCAATATTAAATTATCAAATCGTCGCCTATGGCGTGATATTTTATTACTATTAGGCTGGATTATATTGGGTTTAATACTTCGCTTCACCAACTTAGCCGAAAAATCCCCTTCAAGTACTGAAATATCCACATTAGGATTTAGTTTAGGACATGGTTTTTCATCCATTCCCCTCAATCAATGGATTTCTCTCGATACCCTATTATCTCCTCTAAAATTAACTCAGAATACCAGTGCAGCAGATGTAATTCATCGTCTCATGAGTGAAAGTAACCATCCTCCCCTTTATTTTGTCCTCACTCATTTCTGGGTACAACTATTTTCACCACCCGGAGAAATGGTTTCTCTAGGCGTTGGGCGATCGCTGAGTGCTATTCTAGGGACTGCTACAATTCCGGCTATCTTTGGGTTAAGTTGGCTAGGGTTTCATTCTCGCATCGCTGCCCATCTCACCGCTGCGTTGATGGCAGTTTCTCCCTACGGCATCTATCTAGCCCAGGAAGCCCGACATTACACCCTAACGATATTAGGGCTGATTGCGTCTCTCTGTTGCCTGATATTGGCAGCAAAAGCCATCTCTCAACAGAAATTGTTACCTGCATGGATCGGTTGTAGCTGGATCATTGTCAATGGCTTGGGGATGGCAACTCATTACTTTTTCTCCCTGGCATTATGTGCCGAAGGTCTTGTCATTGGCGGTTTATGGCTGCGAGATGGGTTTTTAGGTCAAAAAAATCATTCGCAGCCAACAACACCGCTTGCTGTTGTCAATAGAGGCTATTGGTGGCGAATTTATAGTATTGCTGTAGGAACTGCCATTGCTGGATTAGTGTGGTTGCCCATCTTACTGCAAATTCCTAATACGGATTTAGCCCAGTGGAATGGGGAATTAGAAACGAGTTACAAATGGGGGGAAATTTGGCAACCTTTACCCCGTCTATTGGCTTGGTGGATCACAATGGTGTTTCTACTCCCCGTTGAAGGGGTGAGTTCAGTTGTTATTGGAATTTCTGCGGTCATAATTTTAGCCGTTTTGTGGTGGGTATTCCCCGCAATGATTCGAGGATTTCGCCATCAGATGGAACAGGATTCATCTAATTTATCAATAAGAACTTTAACGGGATTTCTCCTCAGCGCTATTGCAATTTTTTTAATCCTAATTTATGGTGTCGGCAAAGATTTATCTTTAGCAGCGCGATATCATTTTGTGTATTTTCCGGCTGTCATTGCAGTGTTAGGGGTAACTATTACTCCCGCTTGGCAGGAGATAACACCGAAATTATCAAGGCTAAAAGCGCAAGGAAAAAAAGTGGTCATTATCATTTTACTCCTTAGCTTTTTAGGCAGTTTAACAGTGGTTTATAACTTCGGCTATCAAAAGTCACGCCGTTCTGATTTGTTGGTGGATTATATTCAAAATCATGCTGAAACTTATACCGCGATCGCTATGACCTATAATACCCATGCAGAACTTCGGGCATTAATGGGTTTAGGGGTTGACTTTCAGCGGCTTGCACCCAATCTTGCTAAAAACTTGAAGTTTCTATTGATCCAAGAACAGACAGAAAATCCCCAGCCTACCATTCTGACTAATCAGATTAGCACAATTCAGGAACCTTTCGATCTCTGGGCAGTTAATTTAAAAATTGAAAGAGAACAAATTGAGGCTTTAAACTGTCGTCGGGATGCTGATAAGCCCAAGATTAATGGTTATCGTGTGCGATTATACCATTGTCCTTCATTCAATTAAGTTAAGAAACATTTAAGTAATTGCAGAGAATAACGCCTTAAATCCGCTATAATCTAGTTTCTAGATTAACTCAAGGTTAAACCACACGCATTAATGTCATATCACCTAACAATTTCTCCTAAAACGATTGTTAAATACTTAACGATTGGTGTCATCATTCTTGCCTTAATTAGTATTCCGATTCAAATCGGTAAATATGTTTATGATTACCGAGAAGCTTGGACAAGAATGTTTAACCTAGATAGAGAAATGAACCTACCCACTTGGTATTCTGCTTTAATGCTAGCCTTTTGTTCACTTTTACTGAGAGTAATTGCCTTAGGTAAAAAAACACAATATGAACGCTACTTTCGCCATTGGAATTTCCTATCTATGCTGTTTTTATTCCTGGCAGTGGATGAAGTTGCACAAGTTCATGAAATTTTTATTATTAAAGATATCTCAAGGATGTTACCCGGTATTTTTTATTCAGTTTGGGTGATTCCTTATGGCATTGCTTTAATTATTTTTGCTCAAAAATACCGGAAATTCACTCGTGATTTACCAAGCCGAACACGCTTTCATTTTATTTTAGCTGCTATCCTGTATATTGGAGGTGCTTTAGGCATGGAAATAATAGGGAGTTATTGGACTGATTTAGAAGGGCAGCAAAATCTCATTTATGCTTTAATGGCAACCTTAGAAGAAGTGATGGAAATGATAGGAATTATTATCTTTATTTATGGCTTACTAAGCTATCTTAAAAAAGAGCAAGATCATCTACAAATTAATATCAAAATTTTAAACTAAAAAAATGAGCGGCGATCGCGTAGTCTACCCTATTTGCGTATCGCCTCATCTCTTATAATATGAAATCCTTTAATATTTGCGTGGATTTAATCAGAAGACATCCCCCCTTGAAAAAAGGGGGCGAGAGACGAGAAGATTAATCTGTAGCATCACTTTCCGTATTTCATATAACATTGCTAAAACTCAAGACAAACTGCTTTTAAAACAGGCTGAGTTTTTCCTTGCTATCTTGTCACCCTTAAAGCCAGTTGAGACTGTAATGAACTCGATTGAATTTCCATATCCTGAACCCCTGCCATCACCGGAAGCAATTGCACCGCACAAGCCTTAAGTTCCGGTTGTAAAGATGCCGGACAACATTCGGGGTGGGTTAAAGCATTAGCTTCGGCATGATTAGCCCAAAGCGCGCCCCAATGCATCGGTACAAATACCGTTCCGGGTGCAATTGCTTTAGTGACTTTTGCCGGGAAACGCGCCATACCGCGACGAGATCGCACCTCTACCCATTGTCCCTCACCAATGCCGATATTTTTCGCATCTTTGGGATGAATTTCGATAAACGGTTGAGGATGCAATTTCTGAATTTTGGGAATTTGTCCAGTACGGGTTTGGGTATGCCAATGACCATAAAGCCGCCCCGTGGTGAGAACTAAGGGATAATTGGGGTCAGCCGGTTCTGCTAAGCCTTTGGAGTGATACGCCCCAAATTTTGCCCGTTTATCAGGGGTATTGAACTTAAGGTCAGTATAGAGTCGTTTTTGATGATTAGTATATTCTGAGACGGGGCTATTGTCTGGACAGGGCCATTGTATCGGGCCGTATTCTCGTAACGCTTCGTAGGTAATTGCGGTCATATCACAGGGTCGTCCGCGAGTTAATTCAATAAATTCTGCCCGAACTTCCTCAGAAGTAGCAAAGTTAAACTTGTCGGCAAACCCTAACCGTCGTCCCACTTCTGCAAAAATTTCCCAGTCGGCTTTGGCTTCTCCGGGAGGTTGCCGAAATGCCGGACACAACGTTACCATCCGTTCAGAATTGGTCATGCTGCCCGTTTTCTCACTCCACTGGGCGGCAGGCAAGAGTAAATGAGCATAGAGAGCCGTTTCTGTGGGATAATAAGCGTCCTGACAGATAGTAAAGGGCGATCGCATCAACGCGGCTTTGGTGCGTTCTAAGTCCGGCATACTCACCGCTGGGTTAGTTGCCCCCACCCAGAATAAACCCACCTCATCCCGTTCCATGCCGGTGATCATATCCCAAGCCGCTAACCCTGGTTCAGGAGAAATGCTACCCGCTTCAAGTCCCCATAACTGTTCCACTTCTGCCCGATGTTGGGGATTTTTCACCACCCGATAACCCGGTAAAATATGCGCCAGTCCGCCCGCTTCCCGGCCTCCCATGGCGTTAGGTTGTCCGGTGAGAGAAAACGGCCCCGCCCCAGGTTTACCGATATTTCCGGTCATTAAATGTAGGTTAATTAACGTCCGAACTTTAGCCGTCCCTTCAGAAGATTGATTCAGTCCCATCGACCATAATGATAATACCCGTTGCGACTCTCCCCACCATTTCGCCGCTGTTTCTAAATCTTTGACGGTAATACCACATTTTTCAGCAACTGACTCAGGAGTATAATGACTAATCACGGCAGCATATTGAGGAAAGCCGACGGTAACATCTCCAATAAACAGAGTATCAATATAACCCCAGCGCAATAATAAATGAGCAATACCATTCATTAAATCAATATCGGTTCCCGGTTGAATAGCAAGGTGTAAATCAGCCGCTTTGGCTGTATCTGTTTCTCGTGGATCAACCACAATTAATTTAACCGATTTATTTTTCTTGTGATAAACCCGAAAACGGTTAAAAATAATCGGGTGACATTCTGCCGTATTTGTACCAATTAAAAAAGCACAATCCGTTTGTTCTAAATCATCGTAACAACAGGGCGGCCCGTCCGATCCAAAACTTTGAATATAACCTGAGACGGCTGAAGACATACAGAGGCGAGAATTTGCATCAAAATTATTGGTTTTCAGACAACCTTTCAGCAGTTTTTGAGCAATATAATAATCTTCTGTTTGAAATTGCCCCGAACCATACATACAAATTCCTTCAGGCCCTTTTGTCGCCAAAACGGTACGAATTTGTTGTACAATCCGATTGTATGCTTCATCCCAACTGACGCGACGAAACGGTTCATTTAAACTCTCCCGCATCATCGGATATTTTAAGCGATTTCCCTCCAATGATTCTGTGATCGTTGCTCCTTTTACACACACTTTCCCTTGGCTAGAAGGATGATCGCGATCGCCTATCACTTTCCAAATGGGGTTACCTTGACTATCTCTATTGGTGGCTTTCCCAGGTTCGGCAGGAGGCAGGACAGTCAGTCCGCAACCGACACCGCAATAAGGACAAAGCGTTTTTGTTGATTCTGTCATAATCATTCGGGGATAGACTGCGGGTTGATGTTGGAATTACAATAGGAATTAATTCGGGTAAAAATTAAAATACAAGAGAATAGATACAATTTAAAATTTGAGTTCAAATTAATACTATTTTTGAATCATGGTTCCCTTCTAAATAGGATAATAATATATTATTTTGAGGAGGGGAGGTTAGGTACATAGTTGATTTTGAGGATGAACAAATAACTTTTGAGTAGCACCGTAACCCGCCATTTACTCTTTTTTCTGTCTGATACTTTTTAAACTTTAATACCCTTAATATTTAGAATATTGGTCAAGCCAAAATATTTTTCATAGATTGTTAAAAGTCTCTCTAAATTAATCATTATTATAGCTCAATTTGAAGTTCAATGCATTTAAATATGCTCCCGCAATATATCAATTTAAAAACTGTGTAAAATATCACAATTTTTTAGAAGGTGGGTTACGGCAGCAATTTAAACAGATCAGTTTATCCTGAATGTGTTTTGTGCCGAACCCACCCTACAACCAGTGACTAATGACTGAGAACAAATGACAAGCCCTATTCGCGGATAGCTTGTTTAGTAAAAGCCGGAACGGTTTGAGGAGGTGTTGCGTAATGTTCTTCACCCTCATGGTGTTCCGCGAATGATCCTTTGGGTTCCTTGAGGAAGAACCAGCAGAGGAAGGCAACAATTAAGGCAGTCACCCCTAACACCTCGAAGAACACCCGGTTACCCACATCTCCAGAGGGGAGTAAGCTAAACAGGGTGAGGTACGCTACAGCCCCGACATTCCCGTATGCTCCAACATTTCCGGCAACCTGTCCAGTAATCCGACGTTTGACCAACGGTACAATGGCAAAGGTTGATCCTTCTCCCGCTTGGACAAAGAAGGAACAAGCCATCGTTAACAGAACCGCCAGCGGCAGCCACCAACCGCCATTGACTTGACCCATCATCAGGTAACCAATTGCCATCCCAGCGGTGAGAATTGCCATGGTATTTTTACGGCTACCCATTTTATCGGAGATTAAACCGCCTCCGGGACGAGACATTAGGTTCATGAAAGCATAACTAGCAGCAATCATCCCAGCCGCTTGTTTGCTGAGTTCAAAGGTAGCTTCAAAGAAGGCAGGCAGCATGGACACAACCGCTAATTCAGACCCAAAGTTAACAACATAAGTGAGTTCCAGCAGGGCAACTTGAGAGAAGCTATACCGTTCTTCTGGGGGATAGCGTTTTTTACCCGTTAGCAAGTCTTGGTTAACGTTCCAACAACCATAAGCTTGAAACAGATATAAACCCACTAACCCTAACCAGACAATGTACATTCCTCCTGTTGTCAGGAAGCCGACTTTACTTAAACGCCAAGCCAATACTCCTAGGATAACGTTGAGAGGAATGTTCATTAACATCAAGAACCAGAAATCCTGAACGCTAGTGACTTCAATTCCAGTAGCTTTGTTAGGACGTTGGTAAACTTTACCTGTAGGTGTATCTTGGACGTTGAAGAAGTAAAAGATACCGTAAACTGCGCCAATAATTCCAGTACCCGCAATAGCTAAGCGCCAGTTAATAATATCTCCAGCCCCACCAAAGGCAAGGATAGCAGCAATAGTGGGCAAGGTGAACGCTGCAGCCGCAGAACCAAAGTTACCCCAACCGCCGTAAATGCCTTCGGCTAAGCCAATTTCTTTAGGGGGGAACCATTCGGCTACCATGCGAATGCCAATCACAAACCCTGCGCCGACGATACTGAGGGCTAAACGGGCGATCACCAGTTGGCTAAAGTTCTGGGCTAAGGCAAATCCGACACAAGGAATGGCAGAGTATACCAGTAGACAGGTATAGGTAATCCTCGGGCCAAAGCGGTCGAGTAACATTCCAATAATAATCCGCGCCGGAACCGTTAAAGCGACGTTACAAATGGCTAAAGTCCGAATTTGAGCCACTTCTAACCCCATGTCCTCTTGTAGCGCAGTGGCTAGAGGTGCCAGGTTAAACCAAATCACGAAAGTCAGGAAGAAAGCAAACCAGGTCAGGTGGAGGATCTTATAACGACCCCGCAATGTCCACATTTCTCCGAGCATTAATTGTGTTCTCCGTAAATAGTGAGTAGTTGGTTATTGGTTGTTTGTTGTTGGTCATTCGTTGTTTGTTTTAAAACAATTACTTGCAGCTTAAACATTCAACAAATAATCAAGTGACTAATCACGAATAACAAAGAACAAATGACCAATATCAATTTATTTGCCAATCCAGGGATTAACTTCGAGAATGCCGCTGGGGGTCATTACCACCATGAAATCAGTCCCTGAAGCGGTACTATTGCTGCTAGCACCATCGAGAGGGGTTTCGTTGAGGTAGTCAACAGCAGCTTGATGAATAGGCTGATAGTCAACGATACTGCCCTCTGCGTCAACGGTGACTTTATACACTAAGTCCTGACTAAAGGAAGGATACTGAGTCCAGGCTTGGTCTAGGGTGTTATAAAGTTGAGTTTTCAGGGTTTCAACATCGGCTGAACTGCCAGTAGCAGTTGTTGTCTCAACTGTTGTATCCGTTGTAGGGGTTGATTCTACTGCGGCTAAAGTATTCGGTTCAGCAGGTGTCGTTTCAACTGGGGTTGAAGTCGTTGTTGTCGCTGACTCCGGTGTTGACGCTATTGTTGAACTTGTGGACGTTGAGGGGGTCGTTGGTGCAGTTGCAGTTGTTGCCGTGGACGACTCCGGTGTTGACGCTATTGTTGAACTTGTGGACGTTGAGGGGGTCGTTGGTGCAGTTGCAGTTGTTGCCGTGGACGACTCCGGTGTTGACGCTATTGTTGAACTTGTGGATGTTGAGGGGGTCGTTGGTGCAGTTGCAGTTGTTGCCGTGGACGACTCCGGTGCAATAGTAGTGGTGGTAATAATAGGTGCAGTTGCCGAACTCGCAGGAGTTGAGGGGGTGACAGTGGTACTATCGGGTGTTATTGCCGATGTTGAAGGGGCTGAGGGGGCAACACCACTCGGAGAAGCTACAGGGGGGGCAGCGGCTGCATTTGTTGTCGTTGAGGGCGTTGCAGGCGGTGTTGTTGTTGCCGTTTGCGGTGCAGTTTCTTCAGCGACTTTAACTTTTGACAACACATGATTCCAATGCACCACCATTAATGCTGTAAAAATTGCTAACCCCACCCCAGAAATAGCTTTGAGTGCAATCGACTCAGAGGAACTTAAACTAGATTCAGATGCCATGGTGAACAAATACTCCTGTGTCTTTAGTAATTAAGCATGAACAACAAATTTATTTAAGCATCAATCACAACTCGCCCCACGGGATGAGCAATACAGATTAAAATCATGCCATCAGCGCGATCGCTGTCTGTGAGAGCAACAGGGTCACCTTCATACCTAATCTCTCCCTCTAGCTGCTTTTGCATACAGGTGCCACAGGTTCCTGACTGACAATTGCTGTCGAGTTCAACTCCAGCTTGTCCTGCGGCAGCCAGAATAGAATCAGCTTCAGTGCATTGAATTTCTTGACCCGATTTTGCTAACACAAGGGTTGCAGGTGGGGCTGGAACTGCATCGTCAGAACTGTTTTCATCTAACTCCGCAGGAAGCTCCTTCGTTAAGGTAGCGCCGTTTTTCAACTGAGCGCCAAACTGTTCAATTAAAATACCTTGCAATACCGCTTTAAGATCGTCACAGGGAATACCTTTTTGAACTAGACTCCCTAGTTGAGCATCTTTACCGACTTTGCCCCCCATGTACAGGTCTACCCCTTCCACCATCTTGCCGTCTTTGCGGGTTTTGGTTCCCATTAAGCCAATGTCAGCCACTTGGGGTTGTCCGCAGGAGTTGGGGCAGCCTGTCCAATGAATGCGAACCGGTTTGGGTAAGGTTAACTCCGCTTCTAATTCTGTCGCAATGGCTAAAGCGCGGTTTTTAGTTTCTACCAAAGCAAAGTTACAGAATTGTGACCCTGTACAAGACACCAACGCCCGAGTTAAAGGAGCCGGATTAATGGTAAATTTCTGTAAGAGGGGTTCGGCTAAAAAGGCTTCCAGGCGAGAATCTGGGATATGGGGAATAATCACATTCTGTTCAACCGTGAGGCGAATTTCACCATTGCCATAGACTTCTGCTAAACGAGCCAGTTCAAACATCTCGTCAGCATATAACCGTCCAATGGGAACCAATAACCCCACATAGTTTAAACCCGCTTGCTTTTGCGGATAAACCCCAATATGATCCCGTTTATCCCAGATAATTTCATCTTTCTCGGCTTCGGGTTCTAAAGACTGACCCATTTGGGCTTCAACCGCTGAACGGAATTGATCTAAACCCCACTCATCAATCAGCCACATTAATCTGGCTTTTTGACGGTTTGCCCGTAAGCCATGATCCCGATACACTTCTAAAATGGCACGGCAGAGGGCAACTACTTGTTCGGGGGGAACCCAAACATTTAGGGGAATAGCCGCTTCACACCGTTTGGCGGAAAAGAACCCACCGACAAGTACGTTAAAGCCAAACGTTTCTTCCTTGAATGCCGGAACAAAAGCAATATCGTTGATTTCTGCATGAACGGAGTTATCTCGACAGCCTGCGATCGCTATATTAAACTTCCGGGGTAAATTGGTAAACTCTGGGTTACCTTTGCCGTGGTTGGTGATCATGTCTTGGACTTGTTGCACCAACTCGCGAGTATCATAGAGTTCATCCGCATCGAGTCCGGCAACGGGAGATCCGGTAATATTACGGACGTTATCCATCCCCGACTGCACACTGGTTAAACCCACTGGTTCAAACCGACGGAAAATCTCAGGGATATCTTCTAGGCGAATGCCTCTAAGCTGAAGGTTCTGTCTTGTGGTAATATCAGCATTACCGTCATTACCGTAACGTTGCACGATCTCCGCCAAGACGCGCATCTGTTCGCTAGTAATGACACCACTAGGCATCCGCATCCGTAACATAAACTTGCCCGGTGTTACGGGTCTGAAGAAAATACCGAGCCATTTGAGACGGTGAACCCGGTCGGTTTCATCCATCGCCTCCCAACCCATTTGGGCAAAGGCTTCTATCTCATCTTTAACGGCTAAGCCATCCTTTTCTGCTTTGAACTTTTCAAATTTATTCAGTTTCGTCGTTGACTCTACTGTACGGGTCATAAAATACCTCTACAAATAAGATGAACTGTGTAGAGCAACACATCGACCTTTACACCCGATTTCCCAAGATTGGAATCTACTTAAAATTGTTGTTTGCTCTGGAACTGATCAAACCAGAGTCCACAATTCTGGGTAAGGTTGAGCTGCTGAATTTTTCAATTAATTCAGACAATCAGCTTGCTACACTCGTGTCAACCACTGATGTCTCAAGCGTTGGAGTTTAATTTAAGGGAAATCCATTGAGCGAACTGTAACTTTCGTTACAAAAAATTAAGTTATATGAATTTTTTGCAAAATGATCATGCAGTTCTTGCATGACTTGTGACAACAACAAAATTGGTTATTCGTTATTCGTCCTTTATTATTCGTGGTTTATCTAAATCTGACACTGTCTGGGAAGACAAATGACTAACAACTAATGACCAATGACAAACAACAAATAACAATTCAAAAACCGTCCAATCCCTCCTGAACCCCTCTGTCAAAAGCTGTAAATTCAACACAGATAACAACTTCAAGCAATTTTCGCTAACGTAAAGAGGGAATCAATTTCCTTCACTTTTCGTCAACGGGATGAGGAGAAGAACGCATTGATCCATCATGTTGTGCGATTATCCTCAGCCTTGAATTAACATTGGATTGTGAGCTGGAAACAATGACGCAAGAGTTTGATATTTCTGTAACCCCAGTGGGAGATGATGAATATTTAGTGCGAACCGAGAAAGTCGCATCGGGTGTTCCCTTGGCTGAAGAACAGGTGAAATGGCCAATTAAGGATTGGCTGAAAACAACTCGAGAATTGATGAATGATCCATTGTTGGGGGTTTTGGAAGGAAAAAGTTCCCTCTCGGACCGTCACTCTAGCTCTTCAACCCAAAACTTAAGTTTAGTAGAATTGGGTCAACAACTGTATCAAGGCTTATTTCAAGGCACACTACGAGAAAGTTGGACTTGCGCCCAGGCGATCGCTCAAAATCGCTGTGAATTACTGCAATTAAGACTGGGAGTTAAAGGCAAAGAACTCTCCAGTTTACCCTGGGAAGTCTTACACGCAGGCGATCGCCCCATTGCCACCGGCACAGAAGTGGTGTTTTCTCGCTATCAACCCAATACCAGCGCCCCGGTTTATATTCAACCGCTACAATCCAATCAACCGTTAAAAATTTTAATGGCGATCGCAGCCCCCACCGATCAAGAGAGTCTGCAACTCAAAAGGGAAGTCAATCACCTCAAGGAAGAACTGCAACGAGACACCCAACGGATGATGGTGAATGCCTATGAACGCACTCGCCATCCCCCGGAAATTCAACTGACGCTGTTAGAACAACCGGATCGAGAACAGTTGACCCAAGCTTTAGAACAGGGACAATATCAAGTCTTCCATTATGCCGGTCATAGTAACTTAGCCACCGCTGGCGGAGAACTGTATTTAGTCAATCGTAAAACCGGTTTAACTGAAATTCTCAGTGGGGAAGATTTAGCAGGGTTACTGGTCAATAATGGGGTACAAGTTGCGGTCTTAAATTCCTGTCGTGGCGCTTATCGTCATTCCACTAAAGCCAATGCAGACACCAGCGAAATTAATTTAACCGAAATGTTTGTGCAACGGGGCATTCCGGGGGTATTAGCGATGGCAGAACGCATTCCCGATGAAGTCGCCCTCACCTTAACTCGGTTGTTATATCGCAATCTCAATCAAGGCTATCCCGTTGATCTGAGTTTAAGCCGCGCCCGACAAGGATTAATCTCGGCTTATGGTTCGCGTCAACTGTATTGGGCCTTACCTGTGCTTTATTTACATCGAGAATTTGATGCCCGTCTGACCGCCACTCAACCCAGTGTCTCCGAAAGTCAATTATTGCTGTCGAATGCCTTATTTCCGCAAGCAGTAGCCACCCTAAACCCCTATGAAGAGGCTGAATTCATGGCTCATTTGAGTGAGTGGGAAGACGAAGAACCCCTGTTTCCTGATGATGTCCTCAATGAGATGAGTGATCCAGAGGATCATGCCTCAACAGAGGAACCTGGGGATACAGAATTTATTGGTGATATTTTAAATCAATTGAAACAAAATCAAGCTAAACCGACTGTTTCAGATCGGACAGGAACATTAGAAGATCTGTTCCCGATGCTTCGGCGGAATTTACCCGACCCAATACCCCCCCTGCCTCTACCTACCTGTTTGTCCAGATTCAAACCCTTGTGGCATCAAGTGAAGTTTAGGGCGCAAAAACAACCAATCAAATGTTTAGTCATTAGCAGTCTAATTTTATTATCTTTGGGGATATGGCATTCTAACCGTAATCAGAGTGCCTCTGTGACTCCGGCTTATTCTCTGCCGACTCAAACCAAAACTTTAGCCGTCGATCTCAAGAGTCTGGTGAGCGAGCAAGTCTCCCGTGTCGCCCTCACCCAATTTCGCCAGGGAAACCTAGAGGCTGGGGTGCAGGCAACAATTGAATTGCTGAACCGAGGGGCTTGGATGGAGGCTCGTTCTGCCCTCAAAGCGGTGCCTTTTAAGTATCGAAATCACCCGGATATTAACTTTCTGCGCGGACGATTTATGTGGCAATCCATTGAGTATGGAAACACAGAATATGATATTAGTCAAGTTCGGGACTATTGGGAAAAAGCGGTTCAGCAACGTCCGGATTCTTTGGAATATCAGAATGCATTAGGATTTGCTTATTATCTGGAAGGGAATATTGATCGGGCTTACCAAACTTGGTCGAATATTGCCTTTAATGAATCTAATTCTCCTCAAAAAATGGCAGCGATCGCCTCAGAACAAGAGGCGTTAAATACTTATGCAGGTTTAGGATTAGTATTAATGAAATCAGCTCAGAATTTATCGGCAGAAGAACAAATTCAACGGTTAAGTAAAGCGATTAAATTTAGAGATAAGGTAATGGCAGAAGGGCCAGAATTATTTAAGCCGAGAACGTTAGCCCAAAATTGGTTATGGTCTAATCAATTGGTTCGAGACTGGCAAATGTTGTTAAAAACAGATGATCATCAAGGGTGAAAGACAAGAGAGAGGAAGTTAATTCATTCTTTTTAATTTAAAAGTTGAGGACAAATTGGAATTTCAATCACAAATTCGGTTCCTTCATTTACAGTAGAATTGCATTTCAAATGACCTTGATGTTTGTCAACAATAATTTGATAACTAATGGAAAGACCCAGTCCTGTTCCTTTTCCAATAGGTTTGGTTGTAAAAAAGGGATCAAATAAGTGTTCACGCACCGTTTCACTAATCCCTGCGCCGTTATCAATAATATGAATGGCTGCCCAATTTTCTCGACAAACTTCTGTTTGAATTTGAATCGTACTGGGATGGCTAACCTGTTTAGTAGGTGTTTTCTGTTGATTTTTTTCTTCTAAAGCATCAATCGCATTACTAAGAATATTCATAAACACTTGATTTAACGGCCCCGGATAACAATCAATTAAAGGCAGTTGACCATAATCTCGAATCACCTCAATAGCCGGACAATTTAGCTTTCCTTTTAAGCGATTATTGAGAATCATTAACGTACTTTCAATCCCCTCATGAATATTCACATTTTTGAGTTCTGCTTCATCCAAACGAGAAAAATTTCGTAAAGATTTAACAATTTCTCGAATTCGTTCCGTACCCACTTCCATAGATTTAAGTAGCTTTGTTAAATCGTTTTGCAAAAACTCTAAATCGATTTCTTCTATTTCAATTTGAATTTCATCTGGCGGTTTAGGATAATAGCTTTTATAGAGTTTAATTAATTTTAATAAATCTTTAGTATACTCACTGGTATGATGAAGATTACCATGAATAAAATTCACAGGGTTGTTAATTTCATGGGCAATTCCCGCAACCATTTGCCCTAAGCTTGACATTTTTTCACTTTGAATCATTTGGGATTGAGCACGTTTTAGTTCTTTTAAAGTTTGCTCTAGAATTTTATTTTTTTCCCGTAATAATGTCTCAGATTTCTGTAACGCTATCTCTGCTTCATGACGCTGACTGATATCTCGGGAAACCCCCAGAATAGCAAAAATCTCCCCATTTTCATCTTTCAAAGGCAGTTTTTGAGTATCCATAATCCGGACAGAACCATCGGCTGTTGTGGCGGGATCAAAAGGATTATGAATAAATTCTCCATTTAAAACTTGTTGATCATCATTACGAAATCCCCGAATTCCTTGATTCGGATCACCAAAAATTTGTTCTGGGGGTAAGCCTAATTCTAAATCATCCTTACCCACAACCTCTTCTGGAGAAACCCCAAAAGCTTCCGCTAAGCTTTTATTCACTAAAATAAACCGAAAGTCACGATTTTTCAGAAAAATCCAATCCGGGGTTGTGTCAATTAAACTTTGGAGTAACTGTTGAGAACGTTTGCTTTCTTTAAGGGCTACCCTTAATGCCTTATCGGCTTGTTTGCGATCGCGAATTTCCAGTAATAACTGTTCTTGCGTATAATTTAATTCTTGGAGGGCTAACGTTTTGTATTGAAGCTGTTGTTCTAATTCATCCGTTTGAATCATCACCTGACCTGCTAGGGGGCGTAATAAAACCAACATTGTTCCTGTACCCACCAAGATTAACAGAATAATCACCCCCCCCACTCTCAAGACCAGTCGATTGACTGGGGCGTAAAGTTTTGGACTTTGAACACCGACTGCTAATCCCCAGTTAGTTCCAGAAATGGGTTCAAACGCAATCACATTTTGTTGAAATCCAACAGGTTGATCATTCAAGATTCCAGATTCCCCTTGAGTTGCTTTTTCTAAAGCTTTTAGTAACTGATCAACAGGGAGTTCGTCGTTTTTTTCTAAAGGTAAAAATAATTGGACTTTTTGATTAGATTCAACTGTACCAATGGTAATTTCTTTAGTGATTTCTGAATAGCTATTCTCTTTAATAATATTCTCAATAGGGGCAAATTTAAATAAGACTAAATCTGTACCAATCCGTTGATTATTGTAGAAAATGGGGGCAGCAATAACAAAATAAGTATTCCCCTGGAGTTGAATCGGATTGCCAATTTGTGGGGTTTGAGTCGCTGTAGAGGGAATGATCCACGCCGTTTTGGGAATGGGTAAACCGACTTGTGCCACTAATTGTTCATTAGCATCAAAACGACTAATACCAATTAAATTTTCTGACTGATTCAGGGTATCCTGTAATTGGGAAGAGATAACTTTAACAGCTTGATCTTGGGGAATTTTCCCCTGGTTATACTGATTTAAGACTTGACGAATGGCTGTAGGATGAGTAATTTGGTGAGCGATATCTTGATTACGGTTAAGCAACCCTTCAATCTTCAAGGCGCGAGTTTGCAGTGCCAGTTGTAAATTCCGCTGTTTGTTGGTTGTGAGTTGAGCGTAAAGCGGAAAAATACTCATGACTGCAACCAATACCCCAACAATTAAAATTCCAATTGCTGAAGAAACAATCAGAATTTGCTGTAGCTGCTTTGTATTCATTTGGTTGATCTATAACTCTTGCAGATAATCGGTCAGACTCAATTGAGTCAACCGATTTTTAGTATTCCCGATTGAGATCACAATCCAACATTAGCCTTTTGCCGAGTCCATAACGATCTGAGCAATCCCCTGCCTTCAAGATGTAAATTCTCAATGAGTATTATCAACCTATTGATTTGGGAGACTTTTTTCTCAAAAATGACCTCGACTGATCTATTTTAAAACGGTTTTTGACACAATCCGTGTTTTTTTGCGGTCGGCTTCTGAGAGTTCTTCTCCCGATTGTAAACGAGTTGCGCTTGTTTGTAGCACGGTTGCGGCACTTTTATCCCCCATTTGCAGGGCCGTTTTGGCAGCCGTTTGTAACATCGTTGCGGCACCAGAACGATCCCCTTGTTGCAATTTGGTTTCGGCAATTTGGGTTTGGCGATATTTGGCTAGGGCTAAAATATGCTGTTGAACTTGGGGATTAGCAGACGGTTGATATTGAGAAACTACATTGGCTTCGACGATAACAGGTTCTGAATACAGATTTTCTGTGCCGACCGCCGGATCGTCATAACGCACTTGTATTTGTGCGATCGCCTGTTTTCCTTCTGGTAATTGTCCGATATAAAGATTGGCTAAAATCACTCGTTCTGTGTCCGTCATTAAATCCCCCAACCGCACCAAATATTGATCCCCTTGTTGTTGAACGGGTAATTCAATCGTATCGGGTGCAACTTGGGCAATGGGTTTGAGTTCTGCCAAGCGGACTTTTGGCATTAATGAAACAGATAAATATGCATTAGTTAAACCCACCGATTGCATCCGAGTAAATAAGCGACTAAATTCATCAATCGCCTGTTCAGGATATTCAATATAAGCCAGCGCCCCACTGCCGGCATCGGCAATTTCTTCTAAAACATCTTGATTCCAATCATCCCCAAATCCTAGGGCATTTAAGGTTAAATTATAATCGGCTGCTAATCTTGCCATTTTTAAACAGCGAATATTATCCCCATGTTCGTTTTCGCCGTCAGTCAGTAAAAACGCTTGAGAAATCCTTTCTTGTTTACCTTTCCCTAATTCTTCAATCCCCAATCTTAACCCTTCATCAATGGCGGTTCCGCCAGAGGTTCTGAGACGATTAATTTGCCGCTTAATTTTTTCGGGATCATCAATATCTTGGTTGGGAATTAACACTTTCGCCCGATGATCGAACACCACCACAGAAATCCGATCCCCCGGTTGAAGTCGATCAATAAGTTCCCCGGCTGCTTGTTTCACCGTGTCCAGGGGTTTACCACTCATCGACCCACTATGATCCAAAATTAAGCATAAATTCAGGGGAACATGGGGCCTAGCTGCATCGGGTAAAGCAGAAACAGCAATGGATAACTGACGCTGCATCGTTCCCTGGGCAGCATCGAGATTGGGATCGTTGAGAATAGGCTGTATACTGACGTTCATGGGACTGATCTGGACTTGCGCTACTATTTCTTATAAGGATAGCTTCATTTAGCCAAGCTACAATTCATGAAGAGTTCACCAAATATCATACTGTGCAATCACCATATTCTTACACCGATAGTCCAATTCGCACCCCACCGCCAGATTTACAGTCCTTACTGTTAAAGGAACGGATTGTTTACTTGGGGTTACCGTTGTATTCTTCTGATGATCTCAAGCGTCAAGTTGGGATTGATGTCACGGAATTGATTATCGCCCAACTGCTGTTTTTGCAGTTTGATGATCCCGAAAAACCGATCTATTTTTACATCAACTCTACCGGAACCTCCTGGTATGGGGGCGATGCCATTGGCTTTGAAACGGAAGCTTTTGCGATATGCGATACCATCAATTACGTCAAGCCTCCGGTTCACACCATCTGTATTGGTCAGGCGATGGGAACCGCTGCCATGATTCTTTCTGCCGGAACTAAAGGATATCGCGCCAGTTTACCCCATGCCACCATTGTTTTGAATCAAACTAAAAGCGGGGCAAGGGGTCAAGCTACGGATATTCAAATTCGGGCGAAAGAAGTGTTAGAAAACCGTAAAACCTTCTTAGAAATTCTCTCAAAAAATACGGGTCAACCCATTGAGAAAATTCATAAGGATACGGATCGGATGTTCTATATGACCCCTGAAACAGCCAAAGAATACGGTTTAATTGATCGGGTTTTAGAAAGTCGTAAAGAACTGCCCAAACCCATTGCTACCGTTTAACGCCGTTCACTGTTCACTACTCAACACGATTAAATCCTATGCCTATTGGTGTTCCAAAAGTTCCTTACCGTCTGCCTGGGAGTCAATATGAACAATGGGTGGATATCTACACCCGTTTAAACCAGGAACGGATTTTATTTCTCGGACAAGAAGTTAATGATGGCATTGCCAACAGTCTGGTGGCTGCCATGCTGTATTTAGACTCCGATGACCCCAATAAACCGATTTATCTCTATATCAACTCTCCTGGGGGTTCTGTCACCGCTGGCATGGCAATTTACGATACCATGCAATACATCAAATCAGAGGTGATTACCATTTGTGTCGGTTTAGCTGCATCGATGGGATCATTTCTACTGACAGCGGGTACAAAAGGCAAGCGTTTAGCGTTACCCCATTCCCGGATTATGATTCACCAACCCATGGGGGGAACTCGGGGTCAAGCCACCGACATTGATATTGAAGCCCGGGAAATTCTGCGGATTCGGAGTCTATTGAACAGTATTTTAGCCGAACGCACTGGCCAAACCATCGATAAAATTGAGAAGGATACTGACCGAGATTACTTCATGTCTGCCCAAGAGGCAAAAGAGTATGGCTTGATCGACCAAGTCATTGAAGAACGCCCGGTTTAAAACGATCCATAAAATGGACAAATTTCCCTTAAAATAGGAAATGATTTCTGTAGGGACGTTTAATTGAGCGTCTCTACTCTTTATGACTCGATAAATGGGGTTGAATTCAACAACGTCAATGGATACAGTCGATTACTATCGGAAGTTAGGGTTACAATCTGGTGCCAGTTTACAGGAAGTAAAAGCGTCTTATCGTCGCCTCGCCAGAGTTTATCATCCTGATGTAAATCCGGATAATTTACACGCCAGAGATCAATTTATTGCGATCACGGAGGCTTATCAATACCTATTAAACGTTGCGCCTTTAGAACCCGAAAAACCACCACAAACGGATACTCAAGTCTCAACGCCACCGCCCCGATATCAACCCGTTAAATCTCCAGTTAAACCTCAAGTTCAACGCAAACCACCTACGGTTCAATTTAATACTGCCTTGAGTGAAACAGAACAAAAACTGAAAGAAAGTTCTTATCAACAATTGCAATGGCTGTTAAAATATCAACGATTCCCCAGGGCGATCGCATTAGTCGAAGGCTTAGCCCAACGCATTCCCCAGGATATTGAAATTCGTCAATGGCAAGCCATTACTTATCAACGTTGGGGACGACATTTAATTAAAGAACGGCAGGTTGAAAAAGCCAGAAATTACCTGAAAAAAGCCCTCCGGACTGACCCCCATAACCGCACATTATGGGCTGAAGTCGAACGGGATTTTCGCCGTTTAGAACAAATTTATTAAGGGGTTATTGGTTGTTGGTTGTTGGTTATTAGTTATTAGTTGTTCGTAATGATATGAAATCTGTTAAATCAATCTTAAAAATCAGTTTTCTAGGTAGAGACGTTAAATTTACGGAAAGTTGGCTGTCGCCAAACATTTTCCTTAACGTCTCTACAGGAGTATCAATCAACCGGATATGATATGAGATCTGAAGTCTAAAACCCATCTTTTAAACGGCTATTCAAATCTTTGACACAAGCCGTTCTATGTTCTTCGGTAATAGAAGATATTTTAACTGACCATAAATGCATTCTATTGTATGAGAATAATCTCAGGTTGGGGATTCTGAATTCACTAAAACGGCTCGATATCGAATAGTATTTTCTCGAACTTTTTGAAGGGCTTCATTCACTTTTTCCATCGGAAAAACTTCGACAATGGGTTTAATTTGAAACTGTTCTGCTACCGATAACATTTCTTGCATCATGGCTCGTCCGCCAATGGGAGAACCCAAAATCCGACGACGTTTCATAATTAAAGGAAACAAGGGAACATTTAATGGCGCATCAGGAACCCCAACAAAAGTTAACGTACCATCAGAGTCTAAAAAGTCAATATAAGTACTCCAATCTAAACTCGCAGGTGCTGTACTTAAAAGAATATTGAAGAGTTTTGAAGGAGTAGCTGGAGCCGTCTCTTTTTCTACTATAATCGTTTCATCGGCTCCCAATTGGGTGGCAAAATCTGCTTTATCTTCAGAAGTCGTAAAGACAGTTACACGGTTGCCTAATTGACTGGCAAATTGGACGGCAAGATGACCTAAACCCCCCACACCAATAATGCCAATTTCTTGACCTGAACCCATGCCCGCATAACGGAGGGCTGCATAGACAGTAATTCCGCCACACAGTAACGGCCCTGCCACTTCGGTTTCAATGCCATTAGGAATTAGAAAAGCAAAGCGAGAATCAACTAATAAATAATTGGCAAACCCCCCAGGTCTGCCTACAATAACTGCTTGGTTTTGATCGCATAAATTTTCATTCCCTCGGAGACAATCTCGACATTGTAAACAAGCCGAAGCTTGCCAACCGACACCCACGCGATCACCGACTTTTAAATGATTCACTTGAGATCCAAGTTCCACCACTTCCCCAATCACTTCATGACCCGGAACAGCAGGATATTCTGAGATCCCCCAATCATTATCGATGATATGAATATCAGAATGACAAATGCCACAAGCAAGTACTTTAATTAAACATTGAAAATCTTGAGGAGACTCAAGTTCATAATGGTAAGGTTCAAGGGTTTGTTTGGGTTTTAATGCAGCAAATCCTTGGAGTTTCATGATTTAATCCCTAAGTGAATTAATATTATAACAATAATGAAAAGAATGTAGGCAACAGGGAGGGAATTGAGTTAGGGATTAATCACTCCTGATATATCCAGTCAGATTGTTTTATTGTGAACAGTGCAGGCAAAATTATCTATGCTAACCAGTCTTCAAAATCCACTCATTAAGCACATTCGGAAGCTGCACACAGCCAAAGGACGACGGCATCAACAACAGTTTATTTTGGAAGGAACTCATTTAGTTGAAGAAGCCTGTGAGGCGGGTTATCCTCTGGAAGTGGTGTGTTGTACCCCAGACTGGCAAAGCCAACATCAACCCCTCTGGAAATTGATCACTCAACAAGCTCATCGGATAGAATTGATTGATCAACGGGTATTGAATGCGATCGCCACGACGGTTCATCCCGATGGAATTATAGCGACTGCACCGCGTTTCTCCCCAATTCCTCGATCTCATTTGCAGCCAACTCCCTCACCTCATCTGGGTCTGGCGTTGGAAACCCTACAAGATCCCGGTAACTTAGGAACCATCATTCGCACAGCCGCAGCGGCTGGGGTTGAAGGTTTACTGCTGAGTGCCGATAGTGTAGATTTGGATCATCCTAAGGTATTGCGGGCTTCTGTGGGGGCTTGGTTTCGTTTACCGATGAGGGTCTGTTCCGACTTGGCGGCTGAACTAAGAGCAGCTCAACAGCAAGGCATTCAAATTGTAGCAACCCTTCCCAGTGCAACTCAGGTGTATTGGGAATTAGATTTCCAGAAACCGACAATCATTTTACTGGGGAATGAAGGAGCCGGTTTATCTCAACCCTTAATTGAGTTAGCCGATCAACAGGTTAACATCCCCTTATACCGCTCTGTTGAGTCTCTCAACGTCGGAATTTGTGCCGCTTTGATGTTATACGAAGCTCAACGGCAACGGAGTATCATAAACGTTGTACGCAAATGTAGTCAAATGTAGTCAAATGTAGTCAAATCTGTCATGAGTTTCTGTAGCAAACTTTGCTGGAAAATTCCGTTAAAACTTAGTGACTTCACTCTCAAGTTTAATGGTACAATAAGCATCAAGAAAAATTGGGTGGAAACTCTGAGACTATTAGAGTAGCTAATAGGTTAAATGATTGCTCTGAAATTTAGCTGA
>Ga0209594_1000369_pt1 | contig 28804 bp, 21 predicted proteins | sample AshMeaCrysSpring_FD_184126 | JGI IMG/M metagenome (GOLD analysis project Ga0209594, IMG submission 184126) | Groundwater microbial communities from Big Spring, Nevada to study Microbial Dark Matter (Phase II) - Ash Meadows Crystal Spring... | ecosystem: Environmental > Aquatic > Deep subsurface... | reverse complement strand
TATGGAATGGCAGAAGCAACTTTATTTGTGTCTGGAGGAAGAAAAACAGCACCCCCAGTGATTGACTATCTAGAGGAAAATTCCCGCAAAATAGTAGGTTGTGGTCAAGGATGGTTAGATGAAAAAATAGTGATTGTTAACCCTCAATCTTTAACTGAATGTGAGGCTAAAGAAGTGGGAGAAATTTGGGTAAATAGTGCGAGTGTAGCCTCTGGTTATTGGAATAAACCAGAAGAAACAGAACAAACTTTTAAGGCTTATTTAAAGCAACATTCAGAGCCTTTTTTACGCACAGGAGACTTAGGATTTATCAAAGATGGGGAGTTATTTGTCACAGGAAGATTAAAAGAATTAATTATTATTCGTGGGCGGAATTATTATCCCCAGGATATTGAAGAAATAGTAGAAAAAAGTCATCCCAGTTTACAAGCTAACTGTAGTGCAGCCTTTGGAGTAGAAATAAATGGGGAAGAAAAACTGGTTGTAGTAGCTGAAGTAGAACGCAGTCAAAGCAAAAATTTAGATGTAGATGCAGCGATAGGAAGCATAAAAAAAGCCCTCTCAGAAGAGTTAGAAATAGGAATTTATGCCATTCAATTATTGAGAACAGCAAGTATTCCCAAAACTTCCAGTGGAAAAATTAAGCGGAGCGCTTGTAAGCAAGGTTTTCTGGAAGGAACATTAAATATTGTGGGGGAATGGCGAGATGAGGAAGATACCCCCCCTACCCCCCCCTTGGTAAGGGGGGGAAATGAGGAGTTACCCACAGAAGAAACAATTAAAAACTGGTTAAAATACCGTTTAGCTAAAGCAGCAAAAGTAGAAATAGAAAATATAGATATATATCAATCTTTTGATTATTACGGGTTAGACTCAATGGTAGCGGTTACGATTACCAATGAATTGGCAGAATGGTTAGGAACTGAACTGAAACCAACTCTTTTTTGGGAGTATCCCAATATAGAAGCAGTAGCTAAATATTTAGGAGAAAACCAATGACAAAAGTATTTAAATTTAATCCCCTTGAGCAGAAGTTTCGCGACGATCCCTATCCCATATATGACTATTTAAGAACTAAGGAACCAGTACATCAAAATATATTTGGCAATTGGACAATAACTCGTTATCAAGATATCAAAACAGTTTTAAATAATCCCTCTTTTCAAAATAAGGATTTACCAAAAAGTTTAGAGCAAAAAAACAAGTATTTCCAGGGTGAGGGAAAGAATATTAATGCACTAGCAAGCTCCATCCCCAAGTGGTTATTTTACCTTGAACCCCCAGACCATAGTAGGATGCGAAGGTTAGTGAGCAAAGCCTTTACCCCCAGAGTGGTAGAGGAACTGCGTCCTCAAATTCAAGCAACTGCAAACGAATTAATTGATGTGGTAGAGAACAGAGGCAGCATGGATATTATGTCTGAGTACGCTTCTCCTCTACCAATAATAACTATTTCTAAATTGTTAGGCATACCTCTAGATAATTCCAGCAAAGTTCATCACTGGGCGGCTGAAATTGTTCATGTTATGTCTGACCGTCTGCTCTCACAGCAAGCTTATGAAAAAATCAATCAAGCTTTTGTAGAATTTAACCAATATTTACGAGAAATAATTAGTGAAAAAACAAGCAATCCACAACAAGATTTGATAAGTGAATTAATTAGAACAAGTTACCAAACTGAAAAGCTTAATGAAGAGGAACTATTAGCTACCTGTATTCAGTTATTTGGTGCGGGAGAAGAAACTACGGTTAATTTACTTGGCAATGGGATGCTTACTTTATTGCGTCACCCTGAAGCAATGGAACAGCTCAAACAAAGTCCAGAAATTATCCCTAGTGCAGTGGAAGAAATATTGCGCTATGAATCTCCCGTACAACAAATACGGAGAGTCGCGATTGAAGATACGGTTCTAGGTGGCAAAAAAATTAAAGCAGGTGAGTATGTGGAACTCTATCTAGGAGCAGCAAATCGAGATCCTGAACAATTTCTCAATCCTAACCAACTTAATCTTACTCGCCCTGATAATCATCATCTGGCTTTTGCTGATGGTATTCATCACTGTTTGGGTGCTCCCTTGGCGCGGGTTCAAGCTCAAATTGCTATTAATACCATATTTCATAGACTGCCCAATCTACAGCTTCAAACAAACAAACTCGAATGGATCGAAAACATTGCTTTTCGCGGTTTAAAAACTCTACCTGTAATATTTGAAAAACAAAAATGACTCAGAAAAAAGAACCAATTGCTATTGTTGGCATAGGGTGTCGTTTTCCCAGTGCAAAAAATCCTGCAGCTTTCTGGCAGTTACTCCAGGACGGGGGAAATGGGATTACGGAAGTACCTCCTGCTCGTTGGAATGCAGAGGAGAATAATATCACCTGGGGCGGTTTTCTGGAGCAGGTGGAATACTTTGACCCCCATTTCTTTGGCATTTCCCCCAAAGAAGCCACAACAATGGATCCGCAACAGCGACTGCTGCTGGAGGTGACATGGGAAGCGCTAGAAGATGGGGGGATTATACCAGAAAGTTTAGCAGGTACAAGCACTGGGGTTTTTATAGGAGTTTCTAGTTTTGACTATTATGAACTTTTGCTCAGAAACGCCCAGGATATAGGCGCTCATGTCATCACAGGAAATACTAACTGCATTGTTGCTAATCGCATTTCCTATTTTTTCAATTTAACAGGTCCGAGTATAAGCATTGATACTGCTTGCTCATCGTCCCTTGTGGTAGTAAATTTAGCTTGTCAAAGTTTATGGAGTGGGGAGTGTTCTCAAGCTATAGTTGGTGGAGTGCATATTATGTTATCGCCCTGGGTGACTCAAAATTTAAGTCAAGGAGGAATGCTTGCAGCAGATGGACGTTGTAAAACCTTTGATGAGAAAGCAGATGGCTATGTTCGCAGCGAAGGAGTAGGAGTGGTTGTGGTGAAACCATTGTCAGCAGCTTTGGCAGCAGGCGATCGCATTTACAGTGTAATTCTTGGTGGTGCAACTAATCAGGATGGGCGTACCAATGGACTTACAGCACCAAACCCTAAAGCACAAGAGGCACTTTTAAGAAAAGCTTATCAACAAGCGGGCAGAAATCCTAGTGAGGTTCAATATATTGAAGCCCAGGGAACGGGGACAAAACTAGGAGACTTCATGGAAATGGAAGCGTTAGGAAATGTTTTAGCTCAAGGGCGATCGCCTCAAGACTACTGTGCTGTAGGTTCAGTAAAAACCAATATTGGACATTTAGAAGCAGCTTCAGGTATTGCAGGATTAATTAAAGTAGCATTATCTATCTATTATCAACAAATTCCCCCTACTCTTCATTGTGAAAAACCATCATCATATATTCCTTTTGATAAGTTACTTTTGCGAGTTCAACAAAGTTTAGAAACTTGGCCAAACAAAAATGGAAAAGCTTTAGCTGGGGTTAGTGCTTTTGGTTTTGGGGGAACCAATGCTCATGTAGTTTTAGAATCAGCTCCCGAAGTGAGTAATTTACCCCCCCTAACCCCCCCTTATCAAGGGGGGGAAATAGAGCAAAAAGAGCAAAAAAGAAACAATATTGAACGTCCTTTACATCTTTTTACCCTTAGCGCAAAAAGTGACCCAGCACTTAAAGATTTAGTACAATCCTATCTTCAATATTTAAGCAAGGAAAGTGAAGTAAAACTAACAGATATTTGCTTTACTGCTAATGCAGGACGCACAGATTTTAATCACCGTTTAGCTTTAGTTATTGCCTCAAAACAAGAATTATTTGAACAGTTAAGCAATGAAGCAGGAGTAAAGGGAACAGTACCTAGTGAACAATCACCCAAAATAGCATTTTTATTCACAAGTAAAGGGGAGCAAGCGCTAAATTTAGGGTGGGAACTTTACCAAACTCAACCTACTTTTAAAAACAGGATAGATCGCTGTCAAGAAATTATTAATTCCACATTTCCCCCCCTTACTAAGACAAAATCAGAGGGGGTAAATTTACTTTCTCAAAATGAAACTGCTTACAGTCAACTTGCTTTATTTGCTTTAGAATATGCTCTATTTGAATTATGGCAATCTTGGGGAATAAAACCATCATTAGTAATGGGAGATGAAATAGGGGAATATATTGCAGCTTGTGTAGCAGGAGTTTTTAGTTTAGAAGATGGCTTAAAACTAATTTATCATCGGAGTCGTTTCGAGCAGCAATTATCTCATAAAAAGTCGGCAAATTTAGCAGAATTTAAAGCGATCGCCGAAACAATCACCTACTTTCAACCCAAAATAAAAATAGTTTCTGCTGTCACAGGGAAAGAAATTACATCCTCAATATCCACGCCTCAATATTGGTGCGATCAACTTGGTGCGTTACGAGCGCGGAACATGCACCCTACGAATACGACTGATAATATTAAGACTGCAGATCTGGGTTATGATATTTTTATTGAGATAAGTTGCAACTCAATTTTATTAGAAATGGGGCAAGAAGCTGTTGAGAAATTAAAATCTATTGGGGTTTCTAGTCTTCAAACAAACAAATCAGCTTGGGAGCAAATGCTCTCTAGTTTGGCAAAATTATATGTAAGTGGAGTCAAAATAGATTGGTTCGGGTTTGACAAAGATTATTTGCGGCAAAAAGTGGCTTTACCTAACTATCCTTTTCAGAGACAAAAATATTGGATAGAAATAGACAAAAATAAGTCAGAAAAATTCGAGAGTTTAAAGAGGGAAGAACAAAAAATACTGGAGCAGTTAAAGGAAAGTCATGAAAGCGATCGCCGCAGGCCGCCGCAAAGCGATCGCCAGTGTTTTTTAGAAACTTATCTTCAAAAGGAAGTAAGCAAAATTTTGGGGGTAAATATAAGAACAATAGATATTAACTCATCTCTAAATAATCTAGGAATTAATTCCTTAAATGCTATGGAAATGAGAGATACAATAAGAACTGATTTAGGGTTAGATATATCCATAGAAAAGTTATTTGATAGTGCTAGTCTCAGGGAAATTGGCAGTTTTTTACTCGAACAATTAAATAAGGCAAGTTCAAACTATTCTCTCAATTATCAAATAGAAAAAAGAAAACAACAAACTAATATACCCCTAGGTTTTACTCAAGAAAAAATGTGGGAGGTAGAGCAGTTAAAACCAGGAAGTGCCTTATATAATGTGCCATTTTCTTTATCTTTAACTGGTAAATTAGAAGTAAAAATTCTCGAAGAGAGCATTAATGAAACTATTCAGCGTCAGGAAGCTTTAAGAACTACTATTGCCATAGTAGATAATAAACCAGTACAGGCGATCGCCCCCTTCCTCACCATCCCACTGCGAGTAATAGAGTGCGATGAAACAGAAGTGCAAAAACTGAAAAAAGAGGAAGCAACAAAACCATTTAACTTAACCGAAGGGCCCCTCATCAGAGCTACTTTATTACAGCTAGGAAACTACAATTATTACTTGCTGGTAACTACACATCATATTATTTCAGATGGCTGGTCAGTAGGTATTTTTATTCACGAACTCGCAAAAATTTATCAAGCTAAAGTCTTCAACCAACCTCTTCCCCTTTCTCCCCTTCCCTTCCAGTATGGTGACTATACTGAATGGGAACAAAAATGGTTGACAAGTGAAGAGGTAAAAACTCAACTTTCCTTTTGGAAAAAACAACTTAAAGGTAATTTTCCTTTATTAAAATTACCCCTAGACTATCCGCGCTTATCTGTCAAAAAGTTTCGTGGTGGAGTAGAAAAATTTACTCTTTCTCAAGAGACAACACAAGGGCTAAAACTCCTAAGTAAGCGGGAAAATTCTACTCTGTTTATGACATTAATAGCAGCTTTAGAGAGCCTGATTTATACTTATACAGGTGAGACTAATTTTTGCTTAGGGACTTTTGTAGCAAATCGCAATTTAAGTAATATTCAACAAATAATTGGTTTATTTATTAACTGTTTACCCATAGTAGCTGACTGCACTGGAAATCCAACCTTTTGCCAATTGTTAAACAGAGTATGTTCATTTATGTTAAAAGCTTATGACTATCAACAAATACCTGGTGACAAAATACTAGATAATTTTAATCATAAGCTTGAAATTCAAGTTGTATTAATTTTACATAATGAATTAAACTTAGTCACCAAAACAATAGATTTTTCCCAACAACTAAAAGGGAAAATACAACCATATCAAGGGAATGAAGGTGCAAAAAGAGATTTAACTTTTCACATAATTGATCTACCAGATGGCTTAACAGGATATTTAGAGTATGACAAGATTATATTCAAAAAAAGTACAATCATTCAAATAATTGATGATTATACAAAATTAATCCAAAAAATTGTTATTAACCCAGAAGAAACTATTGCTAATTTATGCAAATGAAAATATTAGAGTTTAAAAATATACTTTTTCAAGTAGTGGAAATTTTGCTAAATTATTTAGAGGAAAACCAAGAAAAACAAACCAAAGTAATTGATTATCAGAAAGCAGAGTTACTCAAAGAAAAGCTAGATTTAAGTTTACCCATAAATGGCATAACAGCAAAAGAGTTAATACCCCTAATCCAATCTTATCTTAGGTACAGTACCCGTACAGGTAGTAAGAAATTTTTTAATTTACTTTTTAGTGGTTTTAGTTTGCCAGGAATACTGGGAGAACTTGTGAGCAGTGCGACCAATACTACCATGCACACTTACGAAGTTGCACCAGTAGCAACCCTCATGGAATTTGAATTAATTCAAGCGCTTAATAATTTAGTAGGTTTTAATCAAGGAGAGGGGTTAATGGTGACAGGAGGAAGCAATGCTAATTTAATAGGAATGCTTTGTGCAAGAAATAAATTTTTTCCTGAAGCAAAATATAAGGGATTGGGAAACCAAAAATTAGTAGCATTCATTTCAGATCAAGCTCACTATTCCTGGCTAAAAGCAGCTAATATTTTAGGAATTGGCATTGATAATGTGGTGAAAATTAAAACCGATGATGGTTGTATGATTCCAGAACAATTAGAAACAGCAATTAACCATAACCTCAATGAAGGAAAAATACCTTTTTTTGTTGGTGCAACTGCAGGAACTACTGTTTTAGGAGCTTTTGACCACTTGCCATTAATTGCAGAAATTAGTAAAAAATATGGTTTGTGGCTTCATGTAGATGGAGCGTGGGGCGCTCCCGTTTTGTTTAGTAAGAAACATCAACACCTCTTAACAGGAAGTCATCTAGCAAATTCTTTTACTTGGGATGCCCATAAATTAATGGGAGTACCCTTAATTTCTTCAGTTTTTCTAGTAAAAGAAAAAGGAATTTTGCAGGCAGCTTGTTCCGGTGGCGGGACAGATTACTTATTCCACAATGATGAAAATTGCTCCTACAATTTAGGAGAGATGTCATTACAATGTGGTCGAAAAGTAGATAGTTTAAAGTTATGGTTATCTTGGCAATATTACGGTTATCGTGGTTATGAAAAAAGAATAAATTATTTATTTCAATTAGCTAATTATGCAGCTAAATATATCAGCAATAGTGAAAATCTACAATTGCTAGCTCAACCAAAATTTTTAAATATTTGTTTTCGCTATACTTCTGAGCAAATATCTATTAACCCTAAAATTATCGACGAAATCAATAGTAAAATTCGTCAAAAATTATTAGAATTGGGCGCGGCAATGATTAATTATGCTTATCACCAAGAAAGAATAATAATCCGTTTGATTTTAGCCAATTCAGAAGTCACTCAGGCTGATTTAGATGATTTATTTCAAAAAATTATTACTCTGGGCAAAAACTATGAATTAGAATATAATTTAATGAGGAATTGAAAAATGGAAGATACTGGTAGCGCCCTTTCTCATTTAGAATGTGCTAAGACACAGAAGATTTATAGTGCAGATAAACTTAATAATATTTCTGCTGCAGGAGCCCCTCTTTTAGCAAGGTATGATTTGCAAAAAGTTAAAGACTCTGTGAGTAAATCTGAACTGGCAAAACGCCCCCCTAATATGTGGCGTTACCGTGAAGTACTTCCCGTGCGTGAGAGCAGCAATATTGTTTCTCTCAAAGAAGGATTTACTCCCATTTATGAATTACCAAAACTAGCTAATTTTTTAGGAGTAGAAAACTTACTAATTAAAGATGAAAGCACAAATCCTGGAGATACATTTAAAGCTAGAGGAGCATCAGTAGCAATTTCTCGTGCTATGGAACTGGGAGCGAAAACTTTAGCTATTGCTACTAATGGCAATGCAGGGGAAGCTTTGGCAATATATGGAGCAAGAGCAGGGATACACATAATAGTAATTATGCCCCTTGATGCTCAGAAAATATCTCAGAAAATTTGTGCTCTTTCAGGGGCTGATACTTATTTAGTTAATGGCACAATTTATGACGCAGGGAAAATAATAGAAACAGGAGTACAAAAGGAAAATTGGTTTAATGTTTCTACTTTTAAAGAACCCTATCGTCTTGAAGGGAAAAAAACTATTGGTTACGAAATTGTGGAGCAGTTGGGGTGGAATTTTCCTGATGTGATTATTTTTCCTACTGGAGGAGGAATGGCGATCGCTGCTATGTATAAAGCTTTTTTAGAATTGAAAGAATTAGGATGGGTACATGGTACTTTTCCTCGTTTAATTGCAGTCCAAGCAGAAAAATGTTCTCCCCTGGTGAAAGCTTTTGAAGGGAGAAAACCAGAATCTGAGTTTTTTTCAGAAGCGCAGACTTTTGCTAATGGTTTGCGAGTCCCAAAGTCTTTTGGTGATTTTTTGGTGCTTGAAGCAATTTACAATACAAATGGCTCTGCTATCACCGTTACTGATGAAGAAATCCGTAAAAGTATTGATTTAGTCAGTACATTAGAAGGGGTTTTTCTTTGTCCTGAAGCAGCAGCAATGGTACCAGGTTTACAAAAATTGTTGGAAAAAGGTGTTATTAACAAATCAGAACAAATTCTGTTGCTAGGTACAGGAAGTGGTTTAAAATATCCCGATTCAATAAATATTCCTAACCTCAAAATTTTAAATGTCAATTAAATAAAAGTCTAAAGACAAGGGAATCCGCGCTGGGGTGTTGATTTTGGCTCAAATTTAACAACGTAATTTCATACACTTTTTATTTTAAGTAGGGTGGGCATTGCCCACCACAAATGCTATTGTGGGCAATGCCCACCCTACAAAGAAAAATTGTCTGATTTGAAAATTTGTAACTTGATAAATAATCAACACCCCAGGCTTAAGCCCCTTGTATTCCCACTAAATTGAATATATTTTTTAATAAATTAATGTTAACCAAATATTGGCTTAAATATCTTGCAATAGCCATAAGTTTAACAACTGGGAGTATTTTTATTTATGTTGTTTTACAAATAAAAAATACCCCGCAACCCCCAATACAAACCCCTCCTATAATTAGTAAAGTTTCTGCATTGGGACATTTAGAACCAAAAGGAGAAATAACTCGCTTATCTGCTCCCGTTTCCACTGGAAATAGAGTCCTTGAAGTAAAGGTTAAAGAAGGAGATCAAGTCACAAAAGGACAAGTAATAGCTATTCTTGATACTCATTTCCGTGCCCAAGCAGTCTTAGAAAAAGCTCAAACAGATGTAGAAATTGCTCAAGCACGTTTAACCCAAATAAAAGCGGGCGCAAAAACAGGAGAAATAGATGCTCAACGGGCAAGAATTGAAAATTTAAAAGCTGAACTAAGAGGACAAATTGCTGCAGGTGAAGCAAAAATTCAGGGGTTAGAAGCTCAATTACAAGGAGAAATAGATGCTGAAACAGTTACTATTGAACGCTTAAAAGCTGAGTGGAATAATGCTAAAATTGAATGCGATCGCCTTCAAAATTTATATCTCCAAGGGGTAGTAACTGCTCAAGAAAGGGACAAAACCTGTCTGAATCAAGAAACTTTTCACAAACGTATTTTAGAAGCTGAGGTCATCTTAAAGCGGCTGAAAAATAGTGGTCAAAAACAGCTTACAGAAACTCAAGAAACTCTCCAACTAACCATTAATACTCTTAAAGAACAACAGGCTGAAGCGATAGCAACCTTAAAAAGTATTTCAGAAGTAAGAAATGTTGACGTAGAACTAGCAGAAGCAGAACTAAATAGTGCGATCGCTGCAGCTAAAATTGCACAAGCAGATTTAGATTTAAGCTATATAAAATCACCCATAGACGGTGAAGTTTTAAAAGTTCATGTGCGCTCAGGAGAAGTTATCGGACAAAATGGAATAGCTGACATTGGACAAACAGACCAAATGTATGTAGTAACAGAAGTATATGAAACTGATATTAGTCAAGTGCGCATTGGTCAAAAAGCGACGATTACCAGTGGTGCTTTTTCAGGAGAATTAACAGGAGAAGTCACTTTTATTGGGTTAGAAGTCAGGAAACAAAATGTATTTGGTATTAATCCCCAAGCCAATACAGACAATAAAGTAGTTGAGGTAAAAATTCGTCTTACTCCAGAAGATAGTAAAAAAGTCGCAGCTTTAAGCAATTTGCAAGTAGAAGTGATAATTGAATTATAAGAATTAGAATTATCATACTATTTTTATAAAGAAGTGATAGACTTTGATTCAAGAAACGATCTTATTTTATTCAAATCTTATCTTACTGACCATTACCGCCAGGGATTAAAATCCCTGGCTAATAGCTTAAGTCCGTTAAAACGGACTAAAATTATTATGTAATTTTTAAAAAAGTCCTCTTTAGAGGACTTAAGCTATTAGCCAGGGATTTTAATCCCTGGCGATTTATGAAACTGATGCAAAATTTCAATAAAAATTCACAGGCACATCTATCTCATAACTTTATAAAAATGGTATAAATAAATGATTTTATCTATCCCCTTAGCTTTGCTTCAACTTACTCACAATAAACTTCGCTTTTGCACAACTATAATTGGTTTAGCTTTTATTGTCAATTTATTTTTTCTCCAGTTAGGATTTCACGATGCACTCTTTGATAGTTCTTTGCGAGTATATAAAGCTTTGCAAGGAGACATATTTTTAATCAGTCCCCAATATCAATCTATAACCTCTCAACAACCTTTTTCTCGCATGAGATTATATCAAGCATTAGCTCTTGATAGCGTAAAATCAATCAGTCCCTTATATCTAAAATATGGCAAGCTCAAAAACATAGACAATGGGCGCAAGTTTTCCATCTTAGTTTTAGGAATTGACCCAGGAAAACCAACTTTAAATTTAGATGAAGTTCAACAAAATATTAATCAACTAAAAATAAGTAATCAAGCCTTATTTGATAGAGCTTCTCGCTCAGAATTTGGGCCCATTGCTGAAAGATTTAACCAAGGTTTAAATGTCAATATTGAAATAGCTCCTTATAATGAGATAATTGCTGCTAAAAACTTTAAAATAGTAGGTTTATATACGATTGGCACTTCCTTTGGCATAGATGGAAGTTTAATTATTAATTACACAGATGCTTTATTAGCATTTCCAGGTAGTGACGCAGACAAAATTAATTTAGGTTTAATTATCCTGCAACCCAATACAGATATTCAAAAAGCAATTAACACTTTAAAAGTTACTTTACCTAATGATGTTAAAATCCTTACCCGTCAACAACTTTACAACCTAGAAAAAGAATATTGGTCTTTAAGAACACCCATTGGTTTTTCATTTAAACTAATGTTAACTATGGGTTTTATTGTTGGTATGGGGATAATTTACGAAATCCTCACAAGTCTCATTGCTAGTAACTTAAAAACCTATGGAACTTTAAAAGCTATGGGTTATCACCATCAATATTTTTTTAAAATAGTGTTTCAACAAGCCTTGATTTTAGCAACTCTTAGTTACATTTTGGGGTTGATTTTAGCCCTTCCTTTATATCAAATCTCAAGAGAAGTTACTCGTTTACCAGTAATAATCACCATTGACAAATGTTTGTATATTTTACTTTTCACTTTAATTATGTGTTCCCTTTCTGGTATTTTAGCTATCCAAAAAACACAAAAAGCAGATCCTGCTGATATTTTTTAACAGTTATCAATTAAGTCAACTGTTTTAATCTTAGCCTAATGTCAACAAACCTGCTTTTTTATCTGCCACTAACCGCCGATTTTCCAGCCAAGCTAAACCAAGCAAAACCTCAGTAATTTCTTCACCACCTAAAACAGGAATAGTCAACTCTTGACCATCAAAAATCACCTTACCTTGATAAAGATTAAACCTTGATTCTCCCCTTGCTGTTTGCATCTGGCGTTTCTTAATATACCGCCAATCTAAACTTTCTATATCTTGGATATTCATGGCTAACCAATCTGTAAATCCAGTGTCTAACAACCCATTAACAGAAAGTATTTCACCATCAGTTGTTACCAACTCAAGCTCAAAAAATAACTCGCCCTTTTCACCAAAATTACCTTGAATCATATTTTGCCACAAGTTCCCGTTTCATTCAAGCGCATTGCCATAACATCTGCTGTGGGGTGTTTTTCTTTAGCTTTTTGGAAGCTTACTTCTTCATCTGGATCAATAAAATAATCTCCACTTTCTGGTTCAATATGAATAAACCAGTTATAATGCTCTTTAATTAAATCAGGATAAACTCGCCAGAAAATTTCCCGACAACGCAGAGCAAATGCTTCATCTTCAGAACGTCTTTTAGTTAATTCTTCTTCGGAAAAACGAAAACGCTCAGGAAATAAAGGAGTTTTTCTTGGTACTTTTTTCTCAGTTTTTTGACTCATATAATTATCTCCATTTTTATTTTAATTCAAACTTTAAAAATGTTTGGCTTGATGCTTAACTGGGTCAAACATAAATCTTTTGTTACCCTGAGTTTCTCCATACAAATTAAAAGTAATTGTGGGTTCTTCTCCCACTGCTTCTACAGCATGAATTGCATCACTTGTAAAACTAATTATATCTCCTGCTTCTAATATTATTTCTCCCACTTGTTCGATTTTATCTTGATATTCTGGAGAAGGCGATCGCCGCCAATTTATATTTTTTTGTTTCCCTTCTAAAATAGCAACAACTCCCCAAGTTCCATGATTATGAATGGGGGTTTTTTCTCCTGGTAAAATTGTTTCTGTTTGCACTGTCATAGGTAAACCCAACTCATCATAAAGCATTTTGATTGAGATACCTGTTTTTGCACAAGGTTCAGGATATTGAGTTTTTACCCAATAACAATTGAGAACCAATTTACGCACCAAACGACGCAGTGCAGGCAAAAAATCCGCTTCAGCAGTGCCTTTTTCCTCTGCTTCATTCATGACATCTTCTACCTCAGTCATAAACCGATATAGTCGATATTCATTGGTTAATAAATCCCATTCTCTAGCTGATTTACAAGGCAAAAATTTGCCATCTTCCATCACTAACCAATCTTGATTTTTCATCTTATTTTTTTAGAAATATAATAATTCTTTATTTGATACTTATTCCCTTTTTTGAAGTAGAGAATTTCCCCAATTGCTAGTTTAAATAGCTCAAATCTAAAATTAAGTAACCAATCTTACTATTTTTACAAGTTAGAAGTTTTACCGACATCTTGCACCATTCGCGACCCGCTTTGGATTAAAATCCAAAGCTAATAGTTAAATTCCTCGCGCATAGGACTAATAATATTAACGTAGTCCGTTTTAACGGACTTTCGCTATTAGCTTTGGATTTTAATCCAAAGCGGTTTATAAAACTAAACCAGGCTTGATCGAGTTCTCAGTTTTTAGTTATTCCCATCACTTCCCTAACTCACAGGAGCGTTGATAAGCAGCGACTACCGCTTCAATTAAAGCAGAGCGAAAACCAGCTTTTTCCAACTGGGCAACTCCAGCAATGGTAGTACCTCCAGGACTGGTAACACGGTCTTTGAGTTCTGCTGGATGTAATCCAGATTCCTTAACTAATTGTGCTGTACCTAAAACAGTTTGTAGAGCTAACTGAGAGGCGATCGCCCTGGGTAAACCTGCTTTTACTCCCCCATCTGCTAAAGCTTCAATCATTATTGCCACATAAGCGGGACCCGAACCTGAAAGACCTGTTACTGCATCCATGCTATCCTCTGGTACTTCCACCACCTCTCCTACTGCAGCAAATATGGACTTTGCCTGAGAAATATGGTGATTTTCTACTAGGTTTCCTGGTGCGATCGCCGTCATTCCCGCCCCAACAGTTGCGGGAGTATTAGGCATTGCTCTTATTACTGGTTTTCCTGGAAAAGCAGCTTCAAGGCGACTCAAACTCACACCTGCCAAAATTGAAATTATCAGAGGTTTTCCCTCAACCCCATCAAACCCCCCTAAACCTGCTACAACCGTATCGAAAACCTGGGGTTTTATTGCCAACAACAACACCTCACTTGCTGCTGCTTTTTTATTATCCGATGTTACCTGAACCTGATATTTTTCCTGTAAAAAAGCGCGACGTTGTGGTTGAGGTTCACTAACCAGCACCATTTCTGGCTCATACACTTTTGTTGTTATCAGACGAGCTAGGAGAGCTTCTCCCATTACCCCGCCCCCAATCATACCTAATTTGCTATACATCTCTAATAATAAGTATTTTACGGGCAAGGGGCTTAAGCCCCTTGTCTTACGTGCCCGAGCTTTTTTCTCTCAAATATTACAGGCAAGGGGCTTAAGCCCCTTGTCTTACGTGCCCGAGCTTTTTTCTCTCAAATATTACAGGCAAGGGGCGCGGATCCCCTTGTCTTACGTGCCCGAGCTTTTTTCTCTCAAATATTACAGGCAAGGGGCGCGGATCCCCTTGTCTTACGTCCCTGAGCTTTTTTCTCTCAAATATTACGGGCAAGGGGCGCGGATCCCCTTGTCTTACGTCCCTGAGCTTTTTTCTCTCAAATATTACGGGCAAGGGGCTTAAGCCCCTTGTCTTTATTAAACATAATTATGGAGACATCTCCAGAAACCAGGTTTTTATGCTCAAAACCTTTTCTAGAGATGTCTATTTTTGAGAGTGATAGGTTTTTTTTTCCACAAAGCTTACCGTTACTGAGCAATGCGACTTGTTTCTGGTGCCCAGGGACGGGTAGAAGGAGTTGTACCAGGAGAAGGTGTCCCTCCTGTTTCCATCACTTCACTTAATACCCCTGTAAGGGTACTAACTTTAACGCAGTTGGGAGTGAACAGAAAAATACACTCTCCTATGCGCTCTTGATGGCCATCAATAGCATAAGTCCCACCTGCCACAAAGTCTACCGCACGTTGAGCTTCTTCAGGTTCCATCACGTTTAAATTCAAGATTACAGAGCGGCGCTCGCGTAGGGTGTCTATTACTTTTGGCATTTCTTCAAAAGAGTGGGGTTCTATGACTACCACTTCTGACATCCCAGTAGCCACTCCTGGCATTCCTATTACATTACTTCGTGGATTTGATATCATTCCTATTTCCGTGTTTAAATTTTGTTTTTCTCTGTTTTGAGTCTGACTTGAGCGTTCTTGATTTTCAATTATTGGAGGATTTTTTGGTTGAGTATAGCTTGGTGTATCTTTCTCAACGACTTCCTCTTCATATTCTTCTTCCTCTTCTTCTTCTGGGTCTTCATTAAGGCCGATAAAATTTGTGATTGGGGTCCAAAATCGACTCACGGTTATCTTTCCTTTACGACTTAATTTTTATCTGGAAAAGTTGATCAGGGATAATTTACTATGCTTGGATTGTTCAAATTTACGATCTCAAATAAGAGGGTTATTCTTATCCATTTTTCTCCTTTTTCCAGTTATCTTTGGCAATTACAACATACCCAACTCTACTATTGAGCATTCAAAATACATGTTTTTTGTTTCTGTTTCTTTTTTCCCTGTTCACTTTTCCTTATTTTTAATATGTATTTTAAATGCTCAACTGCTTCTCTTTTAGAGATTTGCTTGATTTGGCTGATTCATCTATTTACTATATTAATTCTCTTGGCTTTAATGATTATACGTTTTTTTTTGTCTTTTTTTGTATTGCACTATCTTCTTATCTCTTTATTTGTAATATTAATATTTTCTTAATCTTTTCACCCAAACTTTAATTAAAGAGTTGGTAAAATTACTCTTTGTAATTCAAATTTTATTTTTTTTTTATGAATCAAAAATAAAAATAATACCCAATAATCTTTAATAATTCCTTTCACCAAAAATAACCCTTCCGAGACGGATCATAGTTGCTCCTGCTTGAACTGCTAATTTGTAGTCTGCTGACATTCCCATTGATAGTTGTTCCATTTGGATATTTAACCAGCTTTGCTGTTTAATTTGCTCTGAGAGGGAGCGAAGTTGTTCAAAAGCTGCCAGAGTTTCCTGTTGAGACAAGCCGAGGGGTAAAATGGTCATCAAACCTTTAATTTTTAGGTGCTGACATTGATCCAACTGGGATAAGTCTGCGAGTAACTGAGGTATTTCCCAACCGTATTTATTCGGATCTGGTAAAACCTTGACTTGCAGACAAACTTTTGGGTACAGTTGTAATTCTTCTGCTAACTGCTCGAGACGTAAAGCGAGTTTAAGACTATCAACGGAGTGTATCCACTGGAAATTTTCTAGTGCTTTTTTGGCTTTGTTTGTCTGTAAATGACCAATAAAATGCCAACAGATATCTGGTAACTCCTGTAACTCTTCTTGTTTCCTTAAAGCTTCTTGAAGCCGATTTTCGCCAAAATCCCTAATTCCCGCAGTATAAGCTGCTCGCATAACTTCCACAGATACTGTTTTAGTGACAGCGATTAAACGAACTGAAACTGGTATTTCTTGGCGAATTTGGTGAATTTTTTCGGCTTTTAAACAAGTCATTGGAAAGTACGCTTATAAATTTTACTCAGCTTTTGATGTTCTACAGCAGCTCCACTACGCAATAAGTTACGCAGACGTTTTTCTACTAACTGGCGACATTCGGATCTACTGACGGGTTCAAAGTTAACCCCCTCAGTAGTCATTGTTACCAAAAAGAATAAACGTTGGGCATATAGAGTTGTAAATAATTCTTGGTTTTCTTCTAACTGGCAAACTCTATAGAGCATACCAAAGGTTGGATGATTGAGATAGGTTTCATTGCTCATTAAATTTTACACATATAAAAATTAGGATTTCTGAAAAAATAGCCATATTGTTTTATCATAAACAACTTTCTTCAGATCAGAATAGAACAATTTTGACAATTTATCACCTATTAAACAATGAATTATCTAGCGTACATCCTGCTAATGCTGTTAGCTGCGCTTCTGCTTTATGAAGAGACTCATACCATTCTTTTTCGGGATCGCTGTCTGCAACTATTCCTGCTCCTACTTGTCCCCACACTCTAGAAAATGTTGCTCCCAAATCATCTTGATCGTAACTTAACAAGAGGGTACGAATCAAGATATTTAAATCTAGGTTTCCTCTTTGATCTAAATAACCACAGGAACCATAAAATAAACTGCGACTCACTGGTTCTAATTCTTCGATTATTTCCATACAGCGAACTTTGGGACATCCTGTAATTGTTCCCCCAGGAAACAAAGCGCGAATTAAATCTACACTATCACAATCTTCTCGCAAGGTTCCTGCTACGTTACTGACTAAGTGCATCACGTGGCTATAACGTTCAATTGTTAACAATTCATCAACTACTACTGATCCCCATTCACAAACTCGCCCTAAGTCATTTCTTTCTAAGTCTACTAGCATAATGTGTTCTGCTCTTTCTTTGACATTTCCTAATAACTCAGTGGCTAATTTTTTGTCTGTTTCTGGATCTATTCCACGCGATCGCGTTCCTGCTATTGGTCGTGTTCTAGCTATCCTTCCTGTGAGTTGAATTAACCTTTCTGGTGAACAACTAATTACTATTCCCCAGGGTGTTTCCCAATAACTCGCAAAAGGAGAGGGATTGAGGTTTTGTAACTTTTTATAAATCCCCCAACTATTTTTTTGTGTTGTTGATTGAAATCGCAAAGAAAGGTTAGCTTGAAAAACATCTCCTGTTTTAATATATTTTAAAGCTGCTAACACTGCTTGTTCATATTCATTTTTACTTGTCAGGAATGATATTTGAGGTAATTTACTGTTTATTATTTCCTGTTTTTCTGGGTCAAATTTTGATTTGACTGAACAATCTAACTGACTTTGTAACTTATCTAAATCTTCAGGATTTGTGCAAGCTAACCATAGTTTTTGTTCCCAATGATCCAATACTGCAAAAGATTCTGGTTCATACCAGTATGCCACTGGAAATGGTAAAGGATCTGGTTTTAGTGTGGGTATTTTTTCTATTTCCTTAGCTAAATCGTAACCTAACCAACCTAACCAACCTCCTGTAAATGGAAGTTGTGGTGAGTCATTATTTTTAGCTGTTCTTGTTTGCAAATCACGCAAAAAAGGCAATATTTTTCCTATTTTTGGAGTCCATAATTGATGTTTTCCTGCTATGATACGGGGTGAACCTGCACAAATAGAATAGCGAGATAATGTGTTTAAATCTTTTTTATTATTATTTGGGCTTTCTAAAAGAGTAGCAATTGTTCCCTTAATATTTTCTTGGAGATTTTGACGGAATAATAGCTCAAAAATTTCTGAGCCAGTGCGATTTTTTAAAGGAAGATTGCGCCAATGCCAGGGTAAAATTTTTCGCATTACATTACTCCCCAAAGAAACCTTGCCCACCAAAAAGGAATTAAACTAAATAACACGATCCAATCTTTTACATTCAAGGTGAGTTGATGCCATTCTACCCGATGTTTATTGGGGCTAGTAAAACCCCTTACTTCCATTGCTATTGCTATTTGTTCTGCGCGCAACAAGAGATTTTCTAAGATTTTTTCTGTTACCATTAACCATATTTGTAGGCTTTTACGGATACCTAGTTTTTGCCAGTTTATTGCTCTTGTGCGAATAGAACGAGCTAAATTTTGCACTTCTTCTAAAACTAAGGGAATAAAACGCAATGCAAGGGTTAATGTGAGGACAATTTCAGTTACTGGTATTTTAAATTTACGCAAAGGCTGCATTAACTCTTCTAAACCTGCGGTTATTTCTTCTGGTGCTGTACTCAAGAGATATAAATTAGTGCTATATATCAAAGTGAATAACAAAGTACTAATTCTTACTCCTAATTCAAGACTTCGCCTGGTAATTTTAACCCATGATTGTTCAAATAACACATAATAATAGGAACCAGGCTGAGGTAAGTCTAATTCTATTGCTGGAAGTCTGGGTTGAGAATTTACTGCTAAACCATCTGGAGATATTAATGTTATTACAAATACTAATATACACAAAATTAACAACCATGATTGTTGTTTAAATACTCGCAGTGGTATCCCCGCAACGAGAGTGATTAATAACAATATCAATACTAAAGCAAGTCTAAAGTAAGGATTAGCTAGTAATGGGGCTGCAAGAAAGCTCATTAACCATGCTAGTTTTACTCTGGGGTCGAGTTTATGTAGCCCCGTTATCGGTTTTTCTAAATACAGCCCTAATGGGAGACTCCGCAGTAAATCCATTTTTTCTCAGTTTTTAATTTTTCTGTATCAAATATTTTGCCTTATTTCCTAATAATTGTTCACTCATAGCTTCTCCATAACGTGGTTTTTTCCCGCGCCATAATAAGCGAATACTTGTCCCACTAAACCCTAATTGTTTGCGAAACTGACTCTCAATATACCGTCGATAGTTATCATTAAAACGGCTCGGATCATTGACAAATAAAGCTATGGTTGGGGGTTGTGTACTTACTTGAGTCCCATAGTAAATTTTGCCTTGTTTTCCTTGACGACTTGTGGGTGGATTATGCCAATGTACTGCTTCTTGTAAAACTTCGTTGATTACTGCTGTACTTACTCTCCGTTTATGTTCTTCTGCTGCAATATCAATGAATTTAAAAATTTCTTCTACTCGCTTTCCTGTGACAGCGCTGACAAATATCATTTCTGCCCAATCCATATAATACAAGCGGGTTTGCAGGATTTTTTGGTACTCATAAATGGTGTATGAGTCTTTATCAATGGCATCCCATTTATTGACTACAATTACTGCTGCTCTTCCTTCATCTATTATTCTTTGAGCTAGTTTTAAATCTTGTTCTGTTATGCCATCTAAAACATCTACTACGAATAACACTACATCGGCTCTTTTAATAGCTTTAAATGCGCGATTGATCCCAAAAAATTCTGCTCCATATTCTACATTTTTTTTGCGTCTAATACCTGCTGTATCAATTAAACGATAATTTTTGCCGTTTCTGGTTACTACTGTGTCGATCGCATCGCGAGTTGTGCCTGAAATGGGGCTAACAATGGCCCGTTTTGAACCTGTAAAAGCATTGAGTAAACTTGATTTCCCTACATTTGGACGCCCAACAATAGCTACTTTTATTTCTTCTATTTCTGTTGCTATTACAACAGGTAGATCCTTGATTAATTCGTCTAATAATTCTCCTGTTCCATTGCCATGAATTGCACTTATGGGGTATGGTTCTCCTATTCCTAATTCCCAAAATTCTGCAGCTTGAATTATCCCTTTTTCTGGCGATTCACATTTATTTACTGCTAAAAATATGGGTACTGTTTGTTGACGCAACCAGTTTGCTAGTTCTCGATCTGCTGCGGTTAATCCTATTTGTCCATCTACTACAAATATTGCGGCTTGTGCTTCTGCGAGTGCTAACATTGCTTGTTCTCTGATCAGGGGCAAAAATTCGCTATCATCATCAAATACTAACCCTCCTGTATCTACTATTTGAAAATCTCGATCAAGCCAAAATGCTGGGCGATAGGTGCGATCGCGGGTTATTCCTGGTTGATCGTGGACGATCGCCTGTTGTTCTCCTGCTATCCTGTTTACTAGGGCTGATTTTCCTACATTTGGTCTGCCGATAACTGCTACTATGGGTAAATTCATTTTTTCGTCGTTTTACTAATCGTCTCTTTATCTTAACAGTTTGCTGTTTTGACAATCCGTTAGGAATTGTGAAATGAATCTGGGTTTCAGACTTGGGGTTTAAACCCCAAGTCTCTTCACAACCAATTTAGGGTTACTATATCCCTTGCTCTCTTTTTCTTTTTCTTAGTTGCTTTTTCCCACTTTTTCTTAACTTTTAATTTTGATATTTTTTTCAGGTTAAAAGGTTAATTTTTATCCCCCCAATTTTTGGGTTTTCCATAATTCAATTACAGGTTAAAACCTGATTTACTGCAACAAAACCTTCTGTAGTTTCAGCTCCAACCAACTGGGAATAGATATCTTGATCTTGAAGTAATTTTATCCTGGCTGTATCCAAAGAAGTCTCAGAAAAAATCATCTCTCTTCGACTAGAAACAGTAATTTTTTCTGCCACTTCTGTGGCTAATTGTTCAAAAACAACGTGAGTATTGCCTTCTTTTTCTATTAAAGTGAGAGAGCTATTCACTCCCAAAAGGTTATCCTTATCTGAGGTACCATTATAACTGCAAGTTTTCCCTGAAGAATTAGAGGCTGAACAACTCAAAGGGAGTAAAAGCAATAGTAAAAAAAATAATAATCCTGGTTTTTTATTTATCATCATTTTTCTGCTATTTCTGGTTGATTTTGCTTCACTATTCTTTCGCCATAACTTAATAAACCCTCAAGCATTTTTAGCCTATTTTTCCATACTTCAACTTGATATGGTTTTACTTCTCGATGTTCTGCCATCCAATCATCAAATTCTTGTTGAAACGATGATAAACTTATTTGAGCTGAGAGCAAATTTCTGGTAGAAGGTTGAGTAGCCAAACGATTGAGCGATTCTCCTAATAAATCAGCTTTTTTCCCCCATTCTTTTATGTCTGAATTTGACATAGATATCTGGTTTTCTCTTAGTAAAAAAATCCACTCTTTTTGTAAATCTTGGTAGCGATAAACTGCAGCGGTAAAAGGTTGGCGAGTTGGGAGAGGGGTTGATTCCTGAACTTTTTTATTACTAAAAATTTCCTGAAGATTATCGGTGAAATTTTCAGCAGCAAATAAAGCATAACCTCCTGTGGGTAAATTGCGTAAAAGCTGCATTTGGTCTACTGCTACCATATCTGGTACATTTAATAATCGGATCCCTGGAATAATAATTGTATTTAGCTCCAAATTTTCACTAAATAAAGGTGCAGCTATTTTATTTAACTCTTGACTATTATTTGCATAAGTCATGGGGACAATTGCATCAATCCATTCTACTTGCATCCATCCTTCCCAATTTTGCTGTATTTTGGATAAGCGCTCTTGTCTTTCCAGAGGAAATACTGCTGCTGAAATAATCAGCTCAGGGCGTTTATTTTTGAGCATAGTGTGGACTCTACCCACAAATTTATCTACTTGTTGAATGCGAAATTTTGTCCATTCATGCCATAAAGGATGATCGGGATTAATATTAATAGGATCAACCCCACTTAAGTTTTTAAATTTTCTGCGAGATTCTCTACTATAACCAAAGGTTTTATTTGCATTAGGATCTTGAAAGGGATAACGAATATAATCTAACTGAACTCCATCTACTTCGTAATTGGTAACAATTTCGTTTAAAATCCCTAATAAATATTGTTGTACTTCTGGGTTTGCTGGGTCAAAAAATGCTTTTTTGGCGTTAGAATTATAGTCAAAAAAACCGCCTTGTTTATCAGTCATTGCCCAATCACGACGTTGGGAAAGTACTGGTCCTAAATCATCAATTGGTTTATTTAAAATAACATTATGCTGTTGGTTTGCTGCGGCGAATATCCAAACCCAGGCGTGTAATTCCATTCCCCTTTCATGGGCTAATTTTACTGCTGCTTTAAGTGGGTCCCAACCTTTGGTTAAGGGATTTTGCTCTGGGGCTATTTTACTAGGATAAATTGGGTAACTGGCGTTAATAGTTTCAAAAAAAACTGTATTAATTCCACTTGCTGCAAATCGGTCAAAAATCTTAACTAAATCTGCCTCTGATTTGGCTTTAACAATGGTACCTCTATCTAACCAAATAGCGCGTATTTCTGAGGCAGCTAGTAATTGCTCAGTGGGATAGTTTTCTAAGATAATTTCTCTGGTCTCTTTCCATTCATGTCTGGCTCTGTAATAATCTTTTTGTTGATAAAATTGTATAAATCTTTTATGTTTTTTACTTACTTCTATTAAGGCTTGATAATTTTTATTATTCTTGTTGTCAGCTTCAAATGCTACTGGAATTATTTCAGAATTTTTGTCCCCAATAAATTGGCTTTGTCCATTTGCTAAATCAATTGTTTGAGCATCTGCAGTGAGCAAAATACTTTCTACTCGCTGAATTAACCCTTCTATTTCTTGGGTCATTTTCTGAAATTCTTCTGGTAAAATTTCTTGACCATTGTTACTTAATTCTTCGGGTAATTTTTGGCTTTGCTCTAGGGGAAATAGTGGTCTAATTTCTTCTTCTTGTTGAGATGGGTTACAAGGGTTGCCTGATAAACTGTTAAATGAGAGTTCATCCCTTCCTATTCCATAGCGACTGAGAGCAGCTTGAAACCAGGCGGTATCTAACTGTAAAGGGGCAACTCGATCCACTCCCCACCGCCAACCTAAAAAGGTTGAATTTTCTGTTACAACCACTGCTGGTGGGCTACCATCTCCTAACCAAATTGCTGCTGTTTCACTTTCAACTCCTGCAGGAATTACAGCCCCGCCGATTAACATGGCGGATAAATTTTGTTGATTTAACCATTCTTGATCTTGCAGTTGGGGTGATAAATTGGTAGGTCTAGATATGGGAAACCCCCAAAAAGCTCCAAATAGTTCCTTTAATTTTTCTTGGATGTCTCGTTGAGATAAATTACCTGTGGGTCCTGTAACAATTACTCTTCCTCCAGATTTCATCCATGCTTCTAGAGCGATCGCCTGTGCACCGTTTATTTTTTCTACATTTGGCAATAATAACACCCGCACTGTGTTTAAATCTGCTGTTTCTTGCCATTTTGAACTGTCCAGAATACAATAATCTATTCCTGTTGCTTTCAATCGTTGTTCAATTTCTGTCCATTGATTGACATTTTCTGGACTTTTTACTACTCCTACTCTTCTCAATTGTGCTTTTGCAGGAGTTGCAAGCCAAGTTAAAGATAAAATGGACAAAATCAAACTGAGTATATTTTCTTTTTTCCCTATACTCAACTGTATTTTTTTGCTTTTGCTGACAGTTCTTAACACAAATTTTCTCCTTTTATTACCCCTTGCTTCATCTTATCTCAATTGTTCATTACTTCTTTTTTTGTTATTTTTTTTTTAACAATTGATAACTAATGACTACACAGGAAAACGTTTCATTTCTTTGATTGCTGCTCTGGCGTTGATTGCTAAAATTTGATTTATACCTGGAATTTGAGGAATTTGCCAGAGTACATCTATTGTCCGCCGCAACATTCTGACAATATCTCCTTCATCCAAATTAGTATTTTCTATTAATTCGTTCCATTCTACTCCCATTGCCCACTGTTCAACTAAACCAATAAATTCATCTTCTAGCCATACTGGAATAACCAATTTATGCCTTGTTTGTACTTGGTTTAGTCTTCGTTTTGTTTCCCAAAGACTTATTTTATTGTTCCATTCTTCTCCTGTTAAAGGTTTTTTTAAGCCCAATGCTTGTAATACTGAATTTGAGGGTTGATAGTTTGTCCAAGTATCGTTACGAGGTGTTTCGGTAATTAATGCTGCTACTGCCCCAGCCAGGTTTGCTGGTTCTAAATAATCTAATTCTCCTGACATTAATGCTAACCCCAGCCATAGTTCATTTTCTCCCCTAATTGTTGCTGCGGCTTCTCCCAGTGGTGTGGGTTTATATCCGTCTAGGGCTGAAAATTCGCGCAATACTTCTATTAATGCCAGAAATTCTTTCCAGTAATAAGAACTGGTTGATTTATGTTTTTGATATTCTGCTTGGCTTTTGTTTCTTTCTGCTTCTAAGCTTAGTTTTTGTTTATGACGCTTGATTAAATGACCTGGATTTCCTAATTTTGGTAATGGATGGTTATCTAATTGTTGTTGCACTGCTTCAACTCTTTGTTGTTGTGCAATTATTTCTGGTGTTATTTGTTGTTCTTGTGCATATTTAGCAATAAGATCAGTTATTAATGCTGTGTTTTCATCTCCTTTATGCCATTTTCCTACTTTTGCATTTTCTAAGTCTGGTAGGGCTAATTTTTCTATCAGGGAGGATGGTACTGAGCCTGGGTTGAGTTCTACAATATCACCTAGGGTCACAATATACCAACGGTTATCAATTCCTAAACAGAGATAATCTGGTGCTTGACCTGAACCTGGTATCCTTGCAATTAATACAGCAGTTATAGGCTCCGATACATTTAAATGTTTTCCTTTAAGATAAATGATTGCCCCATTTTGTAATTCAAGTAGAGTTTGGGCAATTTCTTTTTTTCTTATAGTTGTTATTTGTTGTTGCAAGTATTTTAAAATTCTTTTTTCTTCTCTGAGTCTTTCTGTTAATTTTTTATAGGTGGTAAAATGATTGGGTTCAATAGCTGCTAGTTCAAAGTCTATTTTGGTTAATTCGGTGGTTAATTGAGCGATCGCTTTTTGTTCTGGTACTAATTTTAATTGCGCTAAATACTCTGCAAAACTGCGCTCTAATAAATCTTTTGCTTCCTGGATAGTATGTTTTTGCAATAAGTTTAATACCATGCCATAACTTGGTGTAAACCAACTTAATAATGGTTCTGGTGAAGCTATTGCTAAATATGCTGCTTCTTTCGCTCCTTCAAAGGCTGTTTGCACTGTTACTACATTTCCTACTTCATCCATGCCTCTTCTTCCTGCTCTTCCTGCTATTTGCAAAAATTCTGAAGATGTAAGCATACTATGTCCACTATCAGTGCGTCGACTCAGGGATGATATTACTGTTGTCCTAGCTGGCATATTAATCCCTGCTGCAAGAGTTGCTGTTGCAAATACTACTTTGACTAATCCTATTTCAAAAAGTGTTTCTACTAATTCTTTCCAAGCGGGTAAAATTCCTGCATGGTGAGCTGCTATTCCCCTGGTTAAAGGTTCAATTTGTCCTGCTCTTCCTCCTTGACAATTGCTTTCTATTATTTCATAAAACTCTGTTTTTAACTGAGGATTATCTGCTAAAAAATACAGTAACTCTGTTTCTGCTTCTGGATTTTTAGCAAAATAATTTCTTAGTTTTTCTCCTAAAGGATTATGACGAAAAATCACAAGTAATTGATTTTGCAGCTCTAGATTATCTGCTAAAAATAATTCTAATAATTTTTGTTGGATAATGAGCGCTTCTGTCTCATTTACTAGGGTTAAAGATTTTAACTGTGATACTGCTTGATCGCAAGCTCTACGGCTAAAAATTACATAAATTGCAGGGAGCATATCTTGTTCCCATAGCTTACTAACAATGAAAGGAATTGAGGGCAGATCTTTATACCGCAATTTTCCTTTTTGAGGGTTCTGTGGTAGTGCTTTCAGCGCTTTATTAATCTTGGTTTTTTTATTATTTAATAAGGGGAATATCCCTTTTTTGTCAATAAAATGAAACCGCAACGGAACAGGTCTAAAATCGGAGTTTATTAACTCACAATCTGCGATTTTTTTAGACTTATTTTGCGCTGCACGTACTTGATTGATCCAATCTGTTAATTCTTCTGGATTGCCAATGGTTGCTGATAGTGCTACTAACTGAATTTGTGGAGGACAATAAATGATTGATTCTTCCCAAACTGTGCCTCTACCGCGATCGCTGATATAGTGACATTCATCTAGTACCACTGTTTCTACATCTTGGACGGAAGTACCTACTTGACCGATAGGGGTTTCATAGAGCATATTCCGAAAAATTTCTGTAGTCATCACTACAATTGGCGCTTCTGGGTTAATTAAAATGTCCCCAGTGATTAACCCAACTTCATGGTAAACACCGTTGATTTGCTTAAGCCCAAATTTTGCCTGAAAATCCCGAAATTTTTGATTAGAGAGTGCTTTGAGGGGGGTGGTGTAAAATACCCGCTTTCCGTTGGCTAAAGCGCGGTAAATGGCGTATTCCCCAATTACAGTTTTCCCCGATCCTGTGGGTGCTGCCACTACTACTGATTTCCCTGCGTTGAGAGCGGCGATCGCTTGTTTTTGGAACTCGTCCAGTTCAAAGGGAAATATCTCTTGAATACTTACTGAATACTTAGAACTCACACAATTTTTGTCCATGCACGTAGAGGTAGAAATTTGCCAGAGCAATCTCTACTGTTAAAATTTGTTTGTTCTATTTTACGTCACCACAGGACATAGATGGAAATGTTACCTCTCTAATCCAATAACTTAACTAAAGCATTTTTCACTGCTGGTGGGAGCTCACGGTAAATTTTTCCTTTTTCCCTGTCAATTCCTACTAAGGTAACTTGCCCAGTAACATATAACTCTTTGCTATCAGGGGATTCAATTTTATAATCAAAATTAATTCTTACTCCCTGAAGCTCTCTCATCCTGGTTTTCACAATTGCTGTCATTCCCATACGCAGGGGGCGATGATAGCGTAAAGAAAGTTCAACTACGGGTAATTCGCAACCCAGATTGACAAGTTCTGCATATTCTACCCCCAGAGAGCGCAAATATTCGATCCGCGCTTCTTCCATCCAGGTAAGATATGAACCATGCCATACAATCCCAGCATAGTCTGTTTGATGGGGATATGCTATTACTGGATATTCAAACCAGTTTTCAGTACTTGCTCTCAAATGTCGATCTTTTTCAATAGCTTGGGTTGGGGGTAACTGAGGTTGGTTTTCTTGCTTGTGTGACATTTTACTCGCTCGCTCCGAATTTCTCCATTAAGTCTTTATTTCATCGTACCTGCTCACAAAAACATTTGGGAGCAAATCTAACTTTTTTCTATGCAGAATATACCTGTTTTACCTTTACCAACTCGTAGGGCTATCCTCAAAAGATTTCTAATTTTTTATACTTTTCTTGCTCTCTTTTTTATCACCTTAACAATTATGATCTTGGCCTGGAAATGGAATCAGCCCACAAAATATTATCTTGGTTTTTCCTATACTCAATCAGTCCCAATCCTTCTTATTGCTAGTCTGTTCGCCAATGGCATTTCTTTTTATTTCCAAAATCTTTACCTCTCTGCCTTACTTCAACAACCAAATATTATAGCCCAGTTTAGGCTTATTCCCTTTTCTCTACGTTTCTATCTCTATAATTTTTTTACATCAATAGTTTTATCATTAATCTTCTTTTTTCCCTTGTTAAACTTGTTGTTTTTTTTCTGGATTTATCCCATTATTTCCTGGTTATTGCCTTATCAAATCTTGATGGGTTTAATCCTTGGTCGAGAAATTAAGCGATATTTGTTAACTTTTACACCTTCCAGTCAACATTCTGACAGACATTAAATTATTAATATATTTCAATAATAACATCAACCATTATTTGAGGTTTATTAACATAAATTACTGCAATTTTGATTAAAGAATATAATTTTATTATATTTTATAACAACCTAGCCATTGTTATTAATAAATGGTGAGCAAAACGAACTTAATATAATCGGATTTTTAATAATATAGTAAAAACAAAAACAGTAAACCCATTGTTTCTAATAAAACTTATATATATATATATATTGAGCCTAATTTTCCCAATATTTGCTAGATTTTTAACAGTTTTACCCATTCTATAAATAGCGATCGCCTACGGCAATGCTCACGCGCCTTTTCAAACCTCTTAAATTCAAGCTCACTCACCTTCACAAATGGACAAAAACATTTATCATTATATCAGAGAAAAATCTAGAAATCCGTTTAGGATTTGTGCAATAAATTATGGTTTCAGACAAGGGGTTTAAACCTGGAGTGTTGATTTTCGGGTTAATTGCGGGAAATAAATAGC
>Ga0209594_1000368_pt1 | contig 28836 bp, 22 predicted proteins | sample AshMeaCrysSpring_FD_184126 | JGI IMG/M metagenome (GOLD analysis project Ga0209594, IMG submission 184126) | Groundwater microbial communities from Big Spring, Nevada to study Microbial Dark Matter (Phase II) - Ash Meadows Crystal Spring... | ecosystem: Environmental > Aquatic > Deep subsurface... | reverse complement strand
GATATGGTGTATTACATTACCGATGTCTACGTCTGGGCTGATGCGCTCTCGCCGGGGCGCCTCTTTCTGTCGATCAAGACCGGGCTGCGCGACATTAATTATCCCGGCACCGTTATCGGCCAATTTTATTACGCCCTGGAAGACCTGATCGCACTATATCTGAGTGTGGCCAAAGCGCGGGCCGAGCGCTTGCTGGATCGGGAGCTCAAGGCGGTTGTCCTCGGCCGGCCCGTCCACTTCGCCGAGAATCGAGAAGGCGATCGCGTGGCCGAGGCCCGGTTGTTGCAGGCCGCCTTTCGCGCCGGCTACGAGACGATCTATCTTCAATATGAACCGGTGGCCGCTGCCTATAGCTATGCCTTGGAGCTAGACCGGCCGGAAAACGTCCTTGTGTTTGACTTTGGCGGCGGCACGCTGGATATAACCGTCATGCGCCTGGGCGAGGGACGGCCGAGGGTTCTGGCGGCCGGCGGTATCCCCATCGCCGGGGACGTTTTTGACCAGAAGCTGGTGCGGGCCAAGTTGCCGCGCCACTTCGGCGAAGGCAGTCTCTATGGCCCGCGCCACAAGGCATTGATCGTGCCGCAGTGGATTTACGATTCCTTTGCCGACTGGCAGACCATCTTGCAACTCCAGGCGACCGAAAACAAGCAAATCCTGCGCGAGATCGCCCAGACCGCCCAGCGCAAGTACCAGATCGAAGCCTTGTTGGCCCTGGTCAGCAGCAACTACGGCCTCAAGATGTTTGATATCGTCGAAACGGCCAAGCGCACGCTGTCCGACAAGCGCGGCGCGGCGATCTATCTCGATGGTCCCGGATTCAGCGTCCATGAATTCATCACCCGTTCCGAGTTTGAAGAAATCATCCGTGGGGAAACCCGCACGATTGAACATCATCTGGTCGAGACTGTCGTCCAATCAGGTCTGGTCCCGGAGCAGATCGATACCGTCATTCGCACCGGTGGCTCGGCGCTCATTCCGGTCTTTCACGAGATGCTGGCCCGCCATTTCAGGGAGGCAAAAGTACGAAGCATCGACACCTTTAGCAGCGTCACTGCCGGGCTGGGTGTCATCGGCCACCATTTATCCCAGGGCGAAATCGACTTGACCCCACATACGACAGCGGACTTCGCCGGCTTGCCTGACCCCACCGGCGGCCGGCTGAAGGTTAAACCGATTAATCTGGTGCTCATGCGACGGCGAATCATGATGGAGGAGCGGGGCGGTATCGCGGAAGCTGAACCGATCCACATGCTGGTTTTGCTACGGGAAGCCGGCGAATCTGAGCATGGACGCGTTGGCCTGACGGCGCTTCCAGTCGACGTCGATGAGGATGAAGGGGTGGCGAGTCTACTGGAGAAGGTGGGCGACACCGGCCGGCGAATCCGGGCAGCGTTGCGAATAAAGGCCGATGATCAACTCCTGGCGGTTACTTCGCGCTACCGTTTTCTATTAACCACGGCGCGCCAACTGGCCGACTTGCAGGCTGCGGGTTTGGGCCTTGAATCGTTGCATCCTTTCGCCGCTCGCGAGACGGTCAGCGCCTTGGTCAACTGGTCGGCCGCGCGGGCGGCCGAGCGTTTGCTGCTGGTCACCTCGACCGGCTTTGCCCGCGCTTACCCGCTTGATGCCCTGCGCGGTGGAATTGAAGCGCCAGCGCCGTTCCAATTCGATAGCCCCCCGCCGGGGGTTCCGCTCCGCGTTCAGGGCGTCTTCCGCCGGCAAGATGTTGTCATCGTCACGACCGGCGGCCGGGCGGTCCGCTGGTCGTTGGCCGATATCCCGCTGTCCGGTTTGCCGGCGATCAATTGCGGGCGGGAGCAGGCGTTCGACCGGGTGGCCGCGGCGCAGGCCCACGAGCCGGATGATGAGTTGGTCCTATCGCTTGCGGATGGTTATGCCCGGCGCCTCAGCGTAGCATGGGTCTTCGCGCCGGAAAAGGCCAACCTCAAAGGCAAGACCCTGGTTGCGCGACAGGCGCCGGTCACCAGCCTCGATCCGGTCGGGCCGCTTCATCTCCTCACCAATCGCCGGTTGCTGGTGGCTGACGGCAGTGAACTGCCGCTGGAGCGGTCGACGAAAGCCCACCCGTTGGTCGGGTTGGACCCAGAGGAAACAATCGCGGCCGTGGTTCAATCGCAATAAAGCCTCGTCTCCTTAAAGATTCCCCGAAACAGTTGAAATATAGATCATATGTGCTAGTATGGGACTGATCTTTTTCATGTTCAATGTGGAGTAATCCTTAGCCCAACCCGCCTGCGCCTAACAAACATTAATGGTTCGAGGTTGTCCATCATGTTAGAATCGTTAGTCGGCATAACACCGTCAGTCAAGTAGAGAAAGGATACCCTGTCTCTGCGCTCAGGAAACGACACCATGTCCCTGGACAAAATCATTGTGCGTGGCGCGCGCGAGCATAATCTCAAAAACATCGATGTGGAAATTCCCCGCGACAAGCTGGTTGTCATCACCGGCCTGTCGGGATCGGGTAAGTCATCGCTGGCATTCGACACCATCTTCGCCGAAGGCCAGCGGCGCTACGTCGAATCCCTCTCGGCCTATGCCCGGCAATTTCTGGGGCAAATGGAGAAGCCCGACGTCGATAATATCGAAGGTCTCAGTCCGGCGGTGTCCATCGATCAGAAGGGAGTCAGCCACAACCCGCGCTCGACGGTTGGCACCGTGACGGAGGTCTACGATTACCTGAGATTGCTATTCGCCCGTGTCGGCACACCCCATTGTCCGGAATGTGGCCGGCCGGTCATGCCGCAATCGGCTGAACAGATCGTCGGCAATGTGCTGGCCATGCCGCTGAACAGCCGCATCCAGGTCCTGGCACCCCTGATCCAAAATCGAAAGGGACAGCACCAGGGCATCTTTGACGACATTCGCAAGGCTGGTTTTGTGCGGGTCCGCGTCAACGGCGAAATTCGCCAGGTGGATGAAAAGATCGAGCTGGACCGCTATAAAAATCACACGATTGAGGCTGTCGTCGACCGGCTGGTCATTCGCCACGCTCCGGATGACCACAGCGAGGAGGCGCAGTCAGATCGCAGCCGGCTAACTGACTCGATCGAGACGGCTTTGGGGTTAGGCGGCGGCATCGTCATCATCAACGACGTGACCGATGCGCAGAATCCGATCGACAATCTGTACTCGGAACATCTTTATTGCCCCTACGACGGCACAAGTATCCCGCCAATCGAGCCGCGAACCTTTAGCTTTAATACGCCCTACGGCGCTTGTCCCGATTGCCAGGGACTGGGTATACAAAAGGAGATCGATCCCGATCTCGTTGTGCCCAATAAGAACCTGACGCTGGCTGACGGGGCGATCACCGGCTGGCCGACCGAAGACAAGGCCGGTTACTACTGGCAACTCCTGCAGGCGACGGCCGACCACTTTGCCATCCCACTGGATGTGCCGGTGCGCGACTTATCGCCGCAGCAAATGCGCATCCTGCTCAACGGCAGTGGTGACGAGCAGGTGACCGTCCAGTACCGCAATCGCGAGGGCCACACCCGCAATTACGGTACACGGTATGAGGGCGTTATCCCCAACCTCTGGCGACGCTATAACGAGTCAACCTCCGACTACGTGCGGGAAAAACTGGAAGAGTATATGATCGACCGGCCGTGCCGGGCCTGTGGCGGCACCCGTCTCCAGCCGGTGGCGCGCGCTGTCGACATTGGCGGCATGACCATTGTCGATATCGTCAAACGACCGGTCGTCAAGAGCCTGGAGTGGGCTGACTGTTTGCAGGACGCCGAACGCACGCCGCTGACCTCGCGCCAGTCGATGATCGCCAACTCGATCCTCAAGGAGATCCGCGAGCGATTGAGCTTCATGATTAATGTCGGCCTCGATTATCTGACATTGGACCGGACCGCTGGGACCCTGAGCGGGGGCGAAGCCCAACGGATTCGCCTGGCCACACAGATCGGCAGCCGGTTAATGGGCGTGCTATACGTGCTGGACGAACCCAGCATCGGCCTTCACCAGCGCGACAACGCCCGTCTCATTCAAACTTTGCAGGGCATGCGCGATCTGGGCAACACGGTCCTGGTTGTGGAACACGACGAGGACACGATGCGCTCGGCCGACTGGTTGATCGACCTTGGCCCGGGAGCGGGCAAACACGGCGGCGAACTGGTGTCCGAAGGCATACCGGAACAGGTGGCGGCCGACCCGAAGAGCCTGACCGGGGCGTATTTGAGCGGCCGGAAGTATATCCCCGTGCCCAAGAAACGGCGGGCGGGAAGCGGCGAGTGGTTGGAAGTCATCGGCGCGTCTGAGAACAACCTGAAGGAAGTCGATGTCCGCCTCCCTCTGGGCAAATTGATCTGTATTACCGGCGTCAGCGGCAGTGGTAAAAGCTCCTTCCTGGTGGAGATCCTCAGCAAGCGGTTAAGCCAGCACTTTTATGGTGCCAAGGTGCTTCCCGGCAAACATCGCGAGATACGCGGCCTGGAACACCTGGACAAGGTCATCGAGATCGACCAAAGCCCCATCGGCCGCACGCCGCGCAGCAACCCGGCGACCTACACGAATGTTTTTAATCAGGTGCGAGACCTCTTTACCAGCCTGCCGGAGAGCAAGTTGCGCGGCTATCAACCGGGCCGGTTCAGCTTCAATGTCAAGGGCGGTCGCTGCGAAGCCTGCCAGGGGCAAGGTCAAAACCGGATCGAGATGCAGTTCTTGCCCGATATTTACGTGCCTTGTGACATTTGCAAGGGCGCGCGCTATAACCGCGAGACGCTGCAGGTTCGCTACAAAGATCTCAACATCGCCGAAGTCCTCGATCTGACCGTCGATGAGGCGGTGGATTTCTTCGCCAACATCCCACCCATCCGGCGCAAATTGCAGACGATGGCCGACGTGGGCTTGGGTTATATCCACCTGGGCCAGCCCGCGCCGACCTTGAGCGGCGGCGAAGCGCAACGGGTGAAGTTGAGCCGGGAACTGAGCAAGATCGCCACAGGCCGGACGCTCTACATCCTTGATGAGCCATCGGTTGGCCTGCACGCCCACGACGTCAGCAAGCTCATCCACGCCCTCAACAAGCTGGCCGACAAGGGCAACACGGTGGTCATCATCGAGCACAATCTCGACATCATCAAGGTCGCCGACCACATCATCGACATGGGACCGGAGGGTGGCGATCGGGGCGGGGAGATCATCGCCGAGGGCACGCCGGAAGAAATCGCCCGCAACGGCCGGTCGTATACGGGGCAGTTTTTACAGCCATTGTTGAACGGGCGAAAGTAAATCGTCCCTATGCCCGCTCCCGAATCGTTTGTTCGCCAGTCGGGCGGACTGGGAGCAACTAAAAATAAGACTCGATTCCGTAGCCGTATTGTTTGCCCCGCGCCGTCATCTTCAGGAAATAAGCCAGACGATTGCGGAATTCCTCCGGCCGGGCGCGGGCGGCGTCGATGAAGCCGACGCGGATGCGCCGGTACGGTTCGGAAAAGGTCTGGAAGGCGGCCCAGGCCGCGGGGTCGGCTCGCAGTTCGGCCATGATGTCCGCCGGCCAGATGACCACCTCATCGGGGATGTAGGCCACATCCGGCAGGACATCCTCGGCTATCTGCCCGGCGGCGATGAGGCGGCGCAGGCGTTCCTTGTTGAGTTGCGAATAAGGACTGCCGGGCTTGCGCGGGCTGAAGCGCTGGGCGCGCCGCTCGTCGTCGAGTTTTTTATTGATGCTGTCGATCCAGCCGAAGCAGAGGGCCTCCTCGACGGCGTCGTTGTAGGGCAGGTTGGGCCGGCCGCTGGCCTTGGGATAACCGACCAGCCAGACCTCGGCCGCCGTCCGGTAGTTGGCCGCCAGCCACGCGCGCCACGCCCGGCGCTCGGTCACGTAGAGGGTTTGGGTGATCTGCATTCGTAAATCGGCGAAATCTGCGGATAGTCCTTCCCCGCTTATCGCTTCTCCCGATAGCCCAGCATCCGCATCCCGTTCAGCGACACCAGCACCGTGCCGCCTTCGTGGCCGACGACGGCCAGCGGCAGGGGCAGGTCGCGGACGAAGATGGCCACCAGCATCAGGCCGATCATGAACAGGGCGAAGCCGATGTTGACGATCAGCGTCCGCCGCGTGGCCCGGCTGAGGCCAATGACATAGGGGATGTTGGCCAGGTCGTCGGACATGAGGACGATGTCGGCCGTCTCCAGGGCCACATCTGTCCCCGCCGCACCCATGGCGATGCCGATCGTCGCCGCGGCCAGCGCTGGGGCATCGTTGACGCCGTCGCCGACCATGGCCACCGGCCCGTAATGGTCGCGTATCTGCTTGATGGCGCTGACCTTGTCCTCCGGCAGCAGCTCGGCGAAGAACTCGTCGACGCCCGCCTCGGCGGCGATGCGCTGGGCCACGCGCCGGTTGTCGCCAGTCAGCATGATCACCCGCTCGACACCGACCTCCTTCAACCGGCGAACCACATCCGGCGCGTCCGGCCGCAGCATGTCGGCCAGGGCGATGACCCCCAGGAAGCGCACGGCCAGCCCGTCGGCCGCCTGGGCGACGATGACGCTTGTCTTGCCCTCGTCTTCCAATTCGGTGACCATCTCGGTCACCGCGGCCAGATGGCTGTTGCCTTCGAAGTTGGCGAAGTAGCGCGGGCTGCCGACGTGGATATCGACCTTGCCGAACGCCGGGTCGTCGACCGTGCCGCGCACGCCCTGCCCGGCGACGGATTGGAAATGGGTGCATTCGGGAATGGCCAGCTCACGCCCCTCAGCTTCGACGACGACGGCCTTGGCCAGCGGGTGCTCGGAACGCGCCTCGACCGCCGCCGCCAGCCGCAATAAGTCATCGGGGGAGACCATAGACGATAGACCATGGACCATCGTCTGTTGTCTGTTGTCTGCGGTCCATCGTCCAACGTCCGCTATCCGTCCATCGTCCATTGTCCGTCGTCCATGGTCGAACAACCGGATATCGGTCACCCGCGGCTCCCCGGCGGTTAGCGTGCCCGTCTTGTCGAAGGCGATGACCTTGACCGTGGCCGCGTTCTCGACGTAGACGCCGCCTTTGAAGAGCACACCTCGCTTGGCTCCATTGCCGATGGCCGACAGGACCGTAGCCGGGGTGCTGATGACGATGGCGCAAGGCGAGGCGGCGACCATGACCGTCATGGCCGTATAGAAGGCTTCGTCCCATGATTGGCCCATGAGCAACGGCGGGATGACGGCCACCAGCGCCGTCAGGATGATGACACCAACGGCATAATATTGCTCAAAGCGGTCGATGAAGCGCTGGGTCTCGGCTTTCTCGCTCTGGGCTTCTTCCACCATCTGGATCAGACGGGCAATGGTCGAGTCCTTGGCCAGTTTGGTGACGCCAATCTCCAGGCTGCCGTCGTTGTTGATCGTCCCGGCGAAACACAGATCGCCGGGCTTCTTGTAGACAGGCATCGACTCGCCGGTCAGCGAGGCCTGGTCGACGCTGCCCGACCCATCGAGAATTTTACCATCCAGGGCGATGCGCTCGCCGGGCTTGACCACGATCCGGTCGCCGATGCGTACTTGCTCGATGGGTAGCGTGAACTGTTTGCCGCCGCGCACGACCGTAGCCGTGTCCGGACGCAGTTCCATCAAGGCGCGGATGGCGTTGCGCGTCCGGTCGAGGGCGAAGTCCTGCAGGGTGTTGGACAGCGAGAAGAGGAAGAGGAGCATGGCTCCTTCGAACGGCTCGCCGACGAAGGCCGCGCCGAGGGCGGCCAGGATCATCAGCAGATCGATGTCGATGGTCCGGGCTTTGAGTGACTCGATGCCGCCCTTCAGGCCGAAGGCGCCACCGGCGATGTAGGCGACGGTGTAGAGCGCCGTCACCAGCCAGGCCGGGCCGGTCGCCGTTCGTTCCAGCATCCAGCCGGTCATCATGGTCACAAAGGTGATCACGGTCAGGATGGCCTGCAGCTTCTGTGGCGTCAGCCATTGCCGTAGACGCTCGAAGCCGGTCGCTGGGGCAGCCGGGACCTCGCGTGGGATGGGCAGTGCCGCGGCTGACGGCCCGACGCCGACGCCGAACTGCTCGGCCCGCCGGGCGATATCGCGCGGCGAGATGAGGGCGTCGTCATAGTGGACAGCCATCACGCCGCCGGCGAAGCTGGCCGTGGCCCGCCGCACACCGGGCAAGCTGCCGACCTGCCGCTCCAGGGCCAGAGCGCACGATTCGCAGGCGCGGCCGCCGCGCTTCTCCAGGCGCATGGTGCAGGTCTGCCAGCGGTCCTGCAGGATAGGGCCGACCTCGTGGGCCAGACGGGTGATGTCCTGCTCGCCGACCCGGCGCGGGTCATAAGCGAAGGTTACCGTCTCGGCCGCCGTGTCGAGTTCAACATCGACAATGCCGCTGTGCGCGGCGACGGTCTCGTCGATCAATTCGAGGCAGGATTGGTCTTCTTCGGTGATTAGAGGTTGTAACTCGCTCATGGGTGTTTGACTATCCGGAATCAACCTGATGTCAGTTTATTGTAGAGGATTTTGGGATTGACCGGATAGTGACAATCAGCAAATCTTCAGCATGACAATTGTGCAACATTATTATTAAATATGGTTAGTGTTTAATTTAACGCTGGTTAAATTCTAATCGGCCTGGACAATATGTCAAACTCCATCAACAAAAACCGGATATCTAGTCATGAACGCGTGGGGCAGGTTGCAGGCGCGACGGGCCGCGCCAGTTCATTATCCCGCTCCTGGCCGATTATCTCGCCCTTTGGGTGCGCTGCCAGACCAAACGAACATTTTGCACTCCAACACCCGCCTGACATCCTTAAAATGTCTATATTTTGTCAAGGTTACGTATTGATTTTTACCCGATCCGTTGGTATATTCAAATCAATATGACAATTAATACTGATCTCAATCCTCCCGGCCTGACGGTTCGCCCCGCCCCGTCCGCAACTGCGACAGACCCGGCAGCGACTGTGTCCGCCGGGTCTACCCCTGTCGTCCGGCTGGAAGGTCTGTACAAGGTCTTTACTGAAGGCGGTCGGGATCGCGTTGTCCTCGATCGTGTTGAACTGGCCTTTAAGCCCGGCGAGTTCGTCGTCCTGCTGGGTCACAGCGGCAGCGGCAAGAGCACGCTGTTGAACCTCATCAGCGGCATCGACCGGCCGAGCGCCGGCGACGTCGTCATCCAGGGCACGCCCATCACCCGGCTGAACGAACGCGACCGGACGCTTTTCCGGCGCGACCACATCGGCTTTATTTTTCAATTTTTCAACCTCATCCCGACGCTGACGGTGCTGGAGAATGTGACTCTGCCGCAGGAACTGCGCAGCCAGCGCGACGTCGAGCGCGTGGCGCTGGGCCTGCTCGACCGCGTGGGCCTGGCCGACCGGCGCGACACCTACCCGGACAAGCTCTCCGGCGGCGAGCAGCAGCGCGTGGCCATCGCCCGCGCCCTGGTCCACGACCCGCTGCTGGTGCTGGCCGACGAGCCGACCGGCAATCTCGATGACACCACCGGCGAGCGCGTGCTGGCGCTGCTGTTGGAGTTGACCCGCGACGCCGGGCGGACGCTGATCATGGCCACCCACAACCCCGATATCGCCCCGCGCGCCGACCGGGTCCTGCAAGTGCATGACGGACGCTTAATGGAAGGTCGTTAGTGGTCAGCAACGCGCCGCTCCACCGGTTGGCCTGGCGCCGGCTGCGCCGCCGGCCCTTTCAGTATATTCTCTTCATTTTGGGGGTGGCTATTGGCGTGGCCATGATGGTCTCGATTGACCTGGCCAACGGTTCCGCCCGGCGCGCCTTCGCCCTGTCCACCGACGCCATCACCGGCAAGACGACCCACCGCGTCGTCGGTGGCCCGACCGGGCTGGACGAAGACCTCTACCAGCGTATCCGGGCCGAAGTGGGCTTTTCACCGGCCGCGCCGGTCGTCGAGGGCTATGTCGCCGTGACCGAACTCGGCGACCAGCCGTTGCGGCTGATAGGCATCGACCCCTTCGCCGAGCCGCCCTTTCGCAGCTACTTCGCCCCGGCCGGCGAGGATTCCGGCCTCAGCCTTGACGGGCTGACCGCCTTCCTGACCGAACCCAACGCGATCATCGTCGCCCGCGAGACGGCCGAGAGGGCCGGATTGGACCTGGGCGATGGCGTGACCATCGACATCAGCGGCCGCCTCTACCCGGCGCGCATCGTCGGGCTATTGCAACCGGCCGACGCCGTCACCCGCCGCGCGCTGGCGGGCATCATTTTCACCGACATCGCCTCGGCCCAAGAGATGCTGGCCATGCCCGGCCGCCTCAGCCACATTGACCTGATCGCCGCGACCGACGCCGAGCTGGCCCCCGTCGTCGCCTTGCTCCCGGCGGGCGCGACGCTGGAGACGGCCGCCGCCCGCCAAAACGCCGTCCAGCAAATGTCGGCCGCCTTCGAACTCAACCTGACGGCCCTCAGCCTGCTGGCGTTGGTCGTCGGCATGTTTCTCATCTACAACACGGTCACCTTCAGCGTCGTCCAGCGGCGACCCCTCTTCGGCATCCTGCGCTGCCTGGGCGTCACCGGCGGCCAGTTGTTCCGGCTCATCCTCGGCGAGGCCGTCGTGCTGAGCTTCATCGGCTCTTTGCTGGGGTTGGGGTTGGGCGTCTTGCTCGGCCGTGGTGTCGTCGGGCTGATCACCCAGACGATCAACGACTTTTATTTCACCGTCAACGTCACCGATGTCACCATACCCGCGGCCACCCTCGTACGCGGCGTGGTTGTCGGCGTCGGCGCGGCCATCCTGGCGGCGCTCGTCCCGGCCATTGAAGCCGCCCGCACCGCGCCGCAAAGCACCCTGCACCGCTCGACCCTGGAGAGCCGTGTCCAGCGGCTGCTGCCCTGGCTGGTCGTCGCCTGGCTGGCCCTGACGGCGATGGGCGTTGTTTTGCTTTGGTGGCGCGCCGGCGGCTTGGTAACGGCCTTTAGCGGCCTGTTCGCCGTGCTCATCGCCGCCGCCCTGCTGGCCCCGCCGGTCACCGCCCTGCTCATGCGCCTCGTTGCGCCGGTCACCGGCCGGTTGCTGGGCGTGCTTGGCCGCCTGGCCCCGCGCGACATCGTTCGCTCGCTCAGCCGGACATCGATCGCCATCGCCGCGCTAATGACGGCCGTCTCGGTCATCGTCGGCGTGTCCATTATGGTCGGCTCCTTCCGGGGCACGGTCGTCCAGTGGCTTGACCAGACCCTACAGGCCGACATCTTCATCTCGCCGCCGACGGTGACGGCCAACCGCGTCGCCGGCGCGCTGGCCCCGGGCGTCGTCGATGTGGTCAAGAACTGGCCGGGTGTCGAACGGGCGGTGACCTCGCACTCGGTGCAGATCGAACTGCCCGACTTCGGGCGTTTGGTGCAATTGGTCGCCGTCGACGGCGACGTTTCCAACGGCAGCCGGCCCTACGCCTGGGTACGCGAGGACCTGGCCAACCCGTGGCCCGCGCTGGAAGCGGGCGAGGGGGTCATCATCTCCGAAGCGCTGGTCCTCAAGGAGAATCTGCCCGTCCCGCCGCCGCCGGTCACCCTGCCGACGGCCGCCGGGCCACGCGAATTTCCGGTGCTGGCGGTCTTTTACGATTACGCCAGCGACCAGGGCAGCGTCTTTATCGACAACGACCTGTACCAGGATTTGTGGGCCGACCCGTCCGTCTCGGCCATCGGCCTGTTCGTCGCGCCTGGCCAGTCAGCCGATGCCGTCATCGCCGCGATACAGGCGGCTTATCCCGGTCGCCAGGACCTGTTGATCCAGTCCAATGAGGGGCTGCGGCGCGGCTCGCTGGAGATCTTCGACCGCACCTTCGCCATTACCTCGGCCCTGCGGCTGCTGGCGATCATCGTCGCCTTCATCGGCGTGCTCAGCGCGCTGATGAGCCTGCAACTGGAGCGAGCCCGCGAGTTGGGCACGCTGCGGGCCACGGGCATGACCCGGCCGCAATTGTGGGCCATGACGCTGTTGCAGACGGGTCTGATGGGCGCGGTGGCCGGGCTGCTGGCCTTGCCGGTCGGCTACGCCTTGGCCTGGATATTGGTTTACGTGATCAATGTTCGCTCCTTCGGCTGGACGTTGCAGATGGAATTGCAGCCCGAATACTTTCTGCAGGCGCTGGCCGTGGCGGTCATCGCCGCCCTGCTGGCCGGCATCTACCCGTCGCTGCGCGTCGGCAACATGGAGATCGCCGGCGCGATACGGGAAGAATAGAGGAATGGAACGCTGATGACGCGGATACGTCGCAGATCGACGCTAATAAAAACCGGAATTCCTGATCGGCGTTTATCTGCGTTGCAATCTGCGTTTATCTGCGTTCTATCTCTGGAATAAATTATGAAGCGTATAGGGTTTGTCATCGTTGGGATCGTCGTGATCATCGCCGTGCTGCTGGTCGGGCGGCCACTGTTGGCCGGGCGGGTGGAGCAGCCGTTGGAGGCATCGCTAGATTCGCTGCCGGTTGCCGGATCAAGCGAGGGTTTTGCCCGCGCCACCGTGCCCGGCGCGGTCGAATTCCCGCGCGATCTCGGCCCCCACGACGACTACCAGACCGAATGGTGGTACTACACCGGTAACCTGGCCACGGCCGACGAGCGGCCGTTCGGCTTCCAGTTCACCATCTTCCGCCGGGCGCTAGCGCCGGTTTCTTTAGAAACCGGGGTTCTTCCGAAAACCCCGGTTTCTGAATCATCCGACTGGCGCGCGAATCAGGTATACCTGGCCCACTTCACCATCAGCGACATCGCCGCCGACCAATTCTACCCGGCCGAACGCTTCAGCCGCGGCGCGGCCGGGCTGGCCGGCGCGCAAGCCGAACCGTACCGCGTCTGGTTGGAGGATTGGTCGGTGGAAGAAGTCGCGCCGGGACAGGTACGGCTGCGGGCCCGGACCGACGAGGCGGCGCTGGACCTGATCCTGACCGCGACGCTGCCGCCGGTGCTCCACGGCGACGGCGGCCTCAGCCCCAAGGGGCCTGAGCCGGGCAACGCCTCGTATTATTACTCCATCGTCCAGCAACAGGCGGCCGGGACGGTCACGGCCGGCGGCCAGACCTATGACGTCACCGGCCGGGCTTGGAAAGACCACGAATGGAGCACCAGCGCCCTCAGCGAGGGAGCCATCGGTTGGGATTGGATTTCGTTGCAACTCGATAACGGTGGGGCGCTGATGTTGTTCGAGATCCGCCGCGAGGACGGCACGCTGGAGGCGACTTCGGCCGGCAGCTATATCACCCCGGACGGCACTGTCCAGCATCTGGCCCTGGGCGACTGGTCGTTGGAGGTGACCAATACCTGGATCAGCCCGACCAGCGGCGCGGAATACCCGGCCGGCTGGCGGATCACTGTGCCTTCGATCGATCTGGAACTAACGGGCCGGCCGCAGATGGCCAACCAGGAGCTGAACGTCTCGACCGTCTATTGGGAGGGCGCAGTCGACTTCACGGGCACGCTCGACGGCGCGCCGGTGAACGCGGAAGGCTATATCGAGATGACGGGCTATGCCGGGTCGATGGAAGGGCGGCTGTAGTTAGGTTTTTCTTCTCCCCGGACACCCTCGTCCCCGACCCCGGCAACCCGCAGAGTTTCAATCGCTACAGCTACGTCCTCAACTCGCTGATGACGGCCTATTTACTCCCCGGCATCAGCCAGGATGCGATGAAATAATCGCTCCGAGATATAAAAGCCTTGTTGGTACCTCAGTCGTTCTAAATCTGGTCTGATTTCCGGAATGGTGCCGTTCCGTTTTGCGGTTATCAATACACCAATCGTGCCGATGCAGCGCAAGCCAAAATGGGTCGCTGTTTGCCGGCCCAGTCGTTCATCCATGATAACCCGATCCACTGCGAGTTCCACGGCCAGGGCGATGACCTCCGCCTCCCCGGCGTCCAGGTCTTGGGATAGCGCGTGGACCAAAGGCGTATTTTGGACAGCAGCATAGTTGATCCACTTGGCGGCTTCAATCTCGCCGGCGCCCGGTTTGCCCTCGCCGGCAATCAGCACTTCCCGGCGCACGGCTTCCGGGACGAGGATGGTGGTGTAAAGATGACGGAGCAGGTCGAGGCGGCCTAATCAGGCCAGGTTGATGAGCGGTGACGCATTACAGACAACGATCATGAACGATCAAGTGATTCCAAATCTGCTTCGTAGTCCGGAATGTCATAATGGGGCGGAATACCACGACTGGCAAGAACCTGTTGGAAAGTCCAAATATCCAGCCCCGCCAACTCGCGTGCCTTACCGAAGGAAAGCCTGTTTTGCTGGAACAAAGCGATAGCCAACTCAAGCCGTAGGTCTGCCTCGGTCATCCGCGCGGCCCGAAGGATGTCGGTTGGTATTTCAATGGCGGACATAGCCTTTATCATACTGCCTTGACTTGAAGTCAGCAACTGCGCATGTCATGATCCGTGACTTGAGAGGTCAACGGCCGTCAGGTTGAAGCAGATGGTTGAATCGCCTGCCGGCGATCTCATCTCGTCTACAAGAATAGCCGCTTGTGCTTGCCCGAAGTCGACCGCTTCCTCTCCGCGGACACCCTTGTCCCCGATCCGTGCAACCCGCGGCGCCTCCAATAGCAAGACATTCGGTGAAATTAGCCATACTAACATATTGCTAAACAGCCATATCACTGTTATACTTGCCTTGTGACGGCGCAACATGGCCCATCCTTCGAGTGGGACGACGACAAGGATCGGGCCAACATCGACAAGCACGGCGTCTCCTTCGCCAGCGCACAGTATGCCTTCGCCGATCCCAGACGTGTGATCCTGGAAGATGTAACCCACAGCGTCGAGGACGAAAAGCGGTCCTACTGTCTGGGCGAAGTAGGCGGGGGCATTCTAACGGTGCGTTTTACCTATCGGGCGGGGCGTATCCGCATTTTTGGCGCCGGCTATTGGCGCAAGGGGAAACGAATCTATGAAACAGAAAATCGTTTACACGGAGGGTGAAATCGACGAGGTGGCGGTCATACCGGACTTCCTGCCGCCACCCCATGAGTTAGTCTTTCGCGATGACACCATCAAGGTGACGATCGCCCTCAGCAAGAGCAGCGTCGAGTTCTTCAAGCGGGAAGCGGCCAAACATCGCGTACCCTATCAGAAAATGATCCGGCGCTTGCTGGATGAATATGCCGCGCGGTACAGTCAATAGCTTGCCAACGCCCGCACCTACCTGCCCCTGGTCGGCCGTTTCCTCTCCCCGGAACCGATCGTATCCGAGTCTTATCCGCCAGCTAATCACCCGGCCAACAACTGGTCCAGCGTCTCGGCCACCTCGGCCAGCGAGCCAACCCTTCGGTAGGTGCAGGCGAATTGCTCGTGGGCGGTGAGTTCCGTGGGCACGGCGACCACCCGCATGCCCGCGGCCGCCGCGGCGGCGCAGCCGGTGGGGGTATCCTCCAGCGCCAGGCAGGCGGCCGGCGGGATGCCAAGCCGGTGGGCTGCCAGGAGAAAGATATCCGGCGCGGGCTTGCCGTGTTGAACTTCGTCGCCACAGGCCAGCGCGTGATAGCGATTCGCAACGCCGAGTTTCCCCAAAACGATCTCGGCCACCGGCCGCGGCGTCGAGGTCGCCACCGCCCAGGGAATGCCGCGCTCGTCGAGCCGGTCCAGAAGCGACCACAGGCCGGGCATGACCGGCACGCCGTCGTCGAGCAGCGCCAAATAGGCCGCCGTCTTGCGGTCGATCAGGTCGGCTTGGCTCAACGGCAGGGGGTGCTCGGCCAGCACGAGCGCGGCGCTCTCGGCCGTGCGGCGGCCGAGCATGCGGTTGAAGAGCCCGTCGCTGATCGTCGCGCCATAGACGGCCACTACCTGCTCCCAAGCAAGGCGGGCCAGGGGCTCCGTATCGACCATCAGGCCGTCCATGTCAAAAAGAACGGAAGTTCGAATCATGATTCAATTATTGAAATTTAACTAGTCGGGCCTGCCGCTCCAGCAAACTCCCGGCGATCAGTTCAATCGTATCGATAGTGTAGCTTGCCGAGTTGCCCTGGTAGTACACGTGGATGTGAGGCCGGTGATGACGTTCTCCGGTTTCCACATACATTCGAATAATGATCCCATAGAAACGGCAAGGTTCAAGCCTATGGTTTTCCGATCAAGCGTGTCAAATTCTGACATTATACATCATCACCTCCGCTGCCACGCACGCCAGACGAAAAAGAACGGCCAGACCTCGATAGTATCCAGGTTCCCGGTTCGAAATCCCATAGCGCCACTGCCAGCCTCGCCAGCGAAAGGATACAATTGACACCATATTGCTGATGCAGGCTGCGGCGCATGATTCCCGGCGGGATCAATCCCGCCGCTGGTAGGCAAAACCGACTCAAGTCGGTTGCCACATTACCGCAAAACCTGTTTTTAACAGGTTTCGGATAGCAGCAGCGGATTTGGAATCCGCTGAGGTGATACCCGATTCATTTGTTATTCTTCAAGATGAGACCACTCAGATCGCGGGCTGTGAATGGCATCTAACCGGTGTGGAGGAGGTAATCACGCGAATGAAAATCGAGGAGGAAGCAGGTTACGGGTTGAATCGACTGATCAATTTCAGCGATGCGGTCATCGCCATAGCCATCACGCTCCTGGTGCTTGAAATTCGCCTGCCGGAAGGCGTTCGCGGTCTGCCGGACGATGTGATCACCCGCGAGGTCCTGTCTTTGTGGCCCGCGTATCTCGGCTATTTCACCAGTTTCTGGGTGATCGGCCTCTATTGGTTGGCTCACCACCGGATTTTTCGCGCCATCCGTTATTATGACAGGCGTCTGATGATGATCAATCTGGCTTTTCTATTCACGGTTGCTTTTATGCCTTTTCCCACAGCGCTGCTTTTCGACTATGGCGGCGTCCTTATAGCCGTGCTCCTCTACGCGGGGACTTTGATGCTGGCAGGGTTGTCTCTGGTAGGACTCTGGCTCTATGCCAGCCACGATCACCGGCTTATCACTCCGACCCTGGAGCCGGATGCCATTCGCAACATCACGCGGGGACTGCTGGCGGCGCCAGGTGTGTTCTTGCTCTCGATCGTCGTCGCCTTTTTCAACGCTGACTTGGCGATGTATCTCTGGCTGTTGCAAATTCCGGCCTACTTCTTGACTCGACCGCCATACATGCCGGAATAGTCTTGGCGGATAGTGTTGATGACGGAGCGAGAAGATTCTATGGCGACGATACCTCAGGCTGAAAATCGGCGATCGAAGGCCGGCGGAAGATGCCGCCGTTGGCCTGCTGACCAGGCGATTAAGAAGTGATTGAGAGCGTTTGCCTTGGATGCAACGATGGTTGTCGTTTAGGCGTATTCGATGTAAGGTTGTATGGCTCAATTAAGCGCTTAAGCCACCTGTGGACGAATCAGTTCATTGACAGCGCCGGGTGGGTGGCGGCGAAAATAGCGAGGACAAAGTTCTGGTACCGGTTACCAAGGCAGGTGACGGGAACCGGGCTTTTTTTTCGCATGAAGAGTTAGCAAGCCGGCCGTGTCATAGCGGCAGTGTCAGGTAAGGAATTTGGCTATGACAGATTCGTTCCGCGTGGAACTCCGCGGCATCACCAAACGATTTGGCGACTATGTCGCTGTCGATAACCTCGATCTCCAGATTCGGGATGGCGAGTTCTTTTCGCTCATCGGTCCCAGCGGTTGCGGCAAGACCACCACGCTGCGCATGATCGCCGGGTTCGAGCAGCCCAGCGAGGGCGAGATCACCATCGGCGGCCAGCCGGTGGCCGGCATCCCCGCCTATCGCCGGCCGGTAAATACCGTTTTCCAAAACTACGCCCTCTTCCCCCACATGACCGTGGCCGAGAATGTCGCCTTCGGCCTGGAGATGCAGCGCGTGCCCGCGGTCGAGATCAATAACCGCGTCAGCGACGCGCTGGAATTGGTTCGCCTGCCGCAAATGGCCGACCGCAAGCCGAAGCAGCTCTCCGGCGGCCAGCAGCAGCGCGTCGCCCTGGCGCGGGCGCTGGTCAACCGGCCGCAGGTCCTCTTGCTGGATGAACCTCTCGGCGCACTGGACCTGAAACTGCGCCGGGCGATGCAGATTGAACTGAAGCACATCCAGACCGAAGTCGGCATCACCTTCATCTACGTCACCCACGATCAGGAAGAGGCGATGACGATGTCGGATCGGATCGGCATTATGAACGAGGGGGTGCTGCAGCAGGTCGGGTCGCCGAACGAGGTGTACGAAAAGCCGGTCAACCGCTTTGTGGCCGACTTTATCGGCGAGACGAATTTCCTGCCCGCGGCAGTGACGCGTTTAGAGACGGAAGAAGAGCACCCTATGGTTGAACTGCAGGGTGGGGTGCGCGTTTTGGCGGCCAATGAAGGCCATGACCTGAAGCTCGGCCAGCCGGTCGCACTGACCATTCGTCCCGAGCGCATCAATCTTTACCCACAGGGCAAGGTCGACGTGCTGAAGGCCGAGAGCGGCCTGGAGGCCGAAGAGCTGGCCCGTATCCTGGGCGCGAAGCTGCCCGGCGCGGTCGACATGAAAGAGTTTCTGCTGGCCGAGCCGGAAAACGTGGTCCTGGACGGCGTCCTGGAGGAAGCCTTCTATATCGGCACAGACACGCGCTTTCGCGTCACGCTCGAAGGTGGCGCGTCACTTGTCGTCCGCCAGCAGAATTACGGCTCGCGCTATGACCTGCCGTTCGATGTAGGCAGCCATGTCTATGTTCAATGGGCGGCTGAGAACGCGCAAATTTTAACGGAGTAGAGTATTGTAGAGACCGAATTTCCCGAAAGAAACCCGGTTTCTACCAAATATCGAAAGGGACAAAAACTATGTACGTGAAACATCATCAACACCCCACCGGCGGCGGTCGAGTTCGTATCAGCTGGAGGAGCCGATGGCGACCACGACTGGTTCCCGGCTGAGTTCGTCGCCCAATCCACCCGCCATGACCCGTGGCCGTGACGCTTACCTGAGCGCCGCCGCCCTCGTTTTCCTCGGCCAGGCGCTCCTCTGGTTCGTTCTCCTCTTCCGTTGGGCAACCTTCAGCCAATTTGATTGGCAACCGCAAGCCGCTGAACTGGCCCTGGCCCAGTTCCCGCCGCTCGTTGCATATCTCCTGTTTGGCATTTCCCTGGTCGTCACTCTCATGGCGGCGGTCGGGCTGTTGCGCGAGGCGCGCTGGGCGCGGCCGCTGGGAATTGGCTGGTCGGCCCTCAGCATGATCGGGGTTGTTGCTTATTACGCTTTGACCCGCGAGTTTTACGGCACAGCCATTCTCCTGGGGCTGTCCGGTTTCCAGCTGTTGTTGCTGACGCGCAATACGGCCTGGGCTTTGGCTTATCCGGCCGGTTACTGGCTGCTCATATTCTTTCTCATCCCCCTGGCCATCGTCTTCATCGTCAGCCTGGGCGAGCGCTCTCGTCTGGGAACCGTCACTTACCCGGACTTCAGCCTGACAAACCTGGGGACTTTGTTCGACAACTATCTGCGTATCTTTGAGCGGATTGACGGCCAGTTCATCTACTTGCGAATCTTCGCCCGGTCGATTTGGCTGGCCGTGCTCAACACGGTCATCTGCCTGGTCTTTGCCTATCCATTCGCCTACTGGATCGCCCGGCAACCGGCCCACCGCCGCATGGTGTTGATCTTCCTGGTCATGATCCCCTTCTGGACCAACTTCCTGGTCCGAACCTATGCCTGGATTCTCATCCTGCGCGATTCGGGATTGGTCAACAATTTCTGGTCGATCACCTTGCACGAGCAGGCGGTGCGGCTGGCCGATGTCGCGCCGATGTTCAACTGGCTGGCGGAGGCGACCTCGCGCAAGTTGCCGCTGCTTTATAATTTTCCGGCCGTCCTGCTGGGTCTGTTCTATGGCTACCTGCCGTTCATGGTCCTGCCCCTCTATACGAACCTGGAAAAGATCAACTGGTCGTTGCTGGAAGCGGCTTCAGACCTGTATGCCAATCGTTTCCAGAGCTTCCGGCGCGTGTTGTTGCCGCTGACGCTGCCGGGCATCATCGCCGGGTCGATCATCGTCTTCATCCCCTCCCTGGGCGCTTACGTGACGCCTGACCTGATGGGCGGCGCGCGGGTGGCGCTGCTGGGCAACCTGTTGCAACAGCAGTTCATGACCGTCCGCGATTGGCCATTCGGCTCGGCCATCAGCTTTATCATGATGGCCGTCATGTTGGCGGCGACGCTGGTCTATTTCCGCGTCTCGGCCGAGGCGGAGCGCAAATCTGAAATCACGGTGGTGCAGGACAAATGACGACGAACGTGTCAACACCAACCACCGCCTCTACAGGCTCTCGATCGCTCAGAATGCCCAGGACCGTTTCACACGAACGAGTGCGCACAGCCTTCAACCAGCGTGTCCTGACCTGGCTGGCGATCGGCATCTTCTTTTTTCTCTATTTGCCGATCATCGTCCTGGTCATTTACTCCTTCAATGACAATCGATCAGTCAGCGTCTGGACCGGCTTTACGACCAAGTGGTATGTTCAACTGCTGAGCGACCGGGCCTTGATCAACGCGCTGCGGGTCAGCTTGTGGGTTGCGGTGTGGTCGACTCTCATCGCGACGATCATGGGCACCCTGGCCGCTTTGGCCTTAGAGCGACACCGGTTTCGCGGCCGCCTGACCTACGATGCCGCGCTCTACCTGCCGGTCATCATCCCCGACATTGTCATGGCCCTGTCGACGCTGCTATTCTTTGTCATCGTCGCCGTGCCCCTCAGCCGTTATACCATCCTGGTGACCCACGTGGCGTTCAATATCGCCTTCGTGGCCGTGGTGGTCCGGGCGCGGCTGGCTGAGATGGATAGCTCGCTGGAGGAGGCGGCGGCCGACCTCGGCGCCGACACCTGGACGACCTTCCGGCGGGTCACCTTGCCGCTGCTCATGCCCGGCATCGTTTCCGGGGCGTTGCTGGCCTTCACCTTGTCGCTTGATGACTTCGTCATCACCTTCTTCGTGTCCGGCCCCGGATCGACGACGCTGCCGGTCCGGGTCTATTCGATGATCAAGTTCGGCGTCACGCCGGAGGTCAACGCCATCTCGACCCTGATGCTATTGGGATCGACTGTCCTGGTGGTTATTTCTTTGTTGTTGCAGCGAAAATAGGATGAACGATGTCTAACGTGCCAGGCACTTTCCGAAGTGCCCGGCACGTTAGGGAAAAAATAGGAGAAGAATGATTAAAAAATCGATTTTGGTCGTATTACTCTTAGGATTGGTATCGCTGGCGGTCGCTTGCGGCGGCGGTCCGACTGGCGGTCCATCCGGCGACTCCGCGAGTTCCGGGGAATTACAGACAGAGGGTGAGCTGCAATTGGCGCCGGAGCTAAGCGTCTATAACTGGGCGGATTATATCGACGAGCAGATATTGGCCGACTATGAGCAAGAATATGGCGTGCGGATCGTTTATGATACATACGCTTCCAACGAGGACCTCTTGGCCAAGCTTCAGGCCGGGGCCAGCGGCTACGACGTCATCTTCCCCTCGGATTACATGGTCGGGCAGATGATCGAATTGGGCCTTCTGGCCGAGATCGACACAGCAAACATGCCGAATTTCGCCAACATCGGCGAGGAGTTCAAAAATCCGCCCTATGACTTGGGCAATCAGTTTTGCGTTCCTTATCAATGGGGCATGACCGGGCTTGGCTATCGTAATGGTTTCCCGGCATTCGAGGACAGTCCGCCGGATAGCTGGGCTTATTTGTTCGAGCCGGAATTACTGGAACAATATGCGCCGGACGGGATCAACGTACTGAATGATCAGCGCGAATTGATGGCCGCGGCCTTGTTCTACCTGGGCTATTCGCCCAATAGTATTACGGAGAGCGAGCTGGCGGCCGCTCGCGACCTCATCATCCGGGCCAAACCTTATTGGAAAACCTTTAATAGCGAAGATTACTACAGCACGTTGATGGAAAGTGATGAGATCGTCCTTTCCCATGCCTGGAGCGGTGACGCGGCCCAGGCTTACTGGAACACGTATGATGAGGCGGCCGAGGACGGCAACTGGTACTTCGCGGTGCCGGTCGAGGGCGCGGTTCGTTACCAGGACAACGTCTGCATCCCCGCCAACAGCCAGCGGATGGCTACGGCGCAACATTTCATCAACTATCTGATGGAACCGGAAGTGGCCGCCGCCATCACCAATTTCACCTATTACCCGAGTCCGAATGAGGCGGCCAAGGAGTTTATCAGCCCCGACATTCTCAACAATCCCGGGATCTATCCGCCGCCGGAAGTTGCCGCCAAGTTACAGTGGCTTGAAGATGTTGGCGACGCCATCTTCACTTATGACCAGATGTGGACAGCGATAAAGGGTCAGTGATGAGGATCAGGTCGCTGTAACAAAAGGATTCAAGGTTCGTCATAGCGATTTGAATCGCGCTCCCCGGAGCCGGCACTGAATTGCCTACGACGAACCGGGGCAGATGAGATGCCTTCACCCATCGTCATGATGCGCCCGGTCATCCCTTCCGGGCGAGCTTCCTGAAGAACAACCGGCGTCACCTGGTTCATCAGATCGGCCGGGCCGGTGGCGAAGACGCGGATGTAATTATCCGTATAGCCGGCCCAGCGCAGGCCGTCGCTTGTTGCGCCGGTGGCTGTTTCCCATAAGACTGGCCGGATGCTGCCTTCAAAGCGGCGATGAAATTCGACGCTCAGCGCCTCGCCCAGGGAGATGAGCCGCGCCGCGCGGGCCTTCTTGACAGGGCCGGAAACTTGCCCCGCCATGCGCGCCGCGGCCGTGCCGGGGCGCGGGCTGTAACTGAAGACATGCAGACGCCCAAATGCTAATTCCTGGACGAAGTCGGCTGTTTCAGCGAACTCGATATCTGTCTCGCCGGGAAAGCCGGCGATCAGATCAGTACTCAAGTGAAGATCGGGTATGGCGTCGCGGGCAGCCCCGGCCAAAGCGCGAAATTCGTCTTGACTGGTGCGGCGGGCCATGCGGCGCAAGACTCGATCGCTGCCCGATTGCAATGGCAGGTGCAGGTGTGGCAGCAAGCGGGGGTTGGACCACAGGTTGAAGAAGCCGGGGGCCACGTCCCACGGTTCCAGCGAGGACAGGCGCAGGCGGGGTATATCAGTGTGGTCCAGGATGGCGGCCATCAGATCGCGGAGAGCGGTTACCTGTCCGAGGTCGCGGCCGTAACTGCCCAGGTGGACACCGGTTAGCACTGCCTCCTGGTAGCCGGCCGCGGTAAATGCCTGGACCTCGGTGACGATATCGCCCAAAGGCCGGCTGCGACTGTCGCCGCGGGCGATGGTGGTGACGCAGAAAGTGCAGCGATTGTCACAACCATCCTGAACCTTGATGAAGGCCCGCGTGCGGCCGACGCTACTGGTGACGGGTTCGCGATCCAGCGGCTCGCGTTCGTAGATCGGTAGACCGGGATCGATGGCCGGATCGATCAATACCGGCAGCCGTTCCTTGTCGGCATTGCCGATGACCCGCGTCACCCCGGGTAAGACCGCGATCGCGTGCGGGGCGATCGTCGCGTAGCAGCCGGTCAGGACGATCGCCGCTCGATCATTTGCACGATGGAAGCGACGGGTCAGATTGCGGGCGTCGCGAGCGGCTTCAGCGGTGACGGCGCAGGTATTCAAGATGATCGTGTCAGCTTCGGTCGCGTCGACCACGATATTGTGGCCTCCGGCGGCGAGTTGACGGGCCATCGATTCGATTTCGCTCTGATTGAGCCGACAGCCGCTGCTGTGGAGGTAAATCTTGGCGGGACCCATAGCCTTATTTAGTTCGCTGGCGCGCCGCCTCATAAAGCAGGATGCCCGTGGCCATGGCCGCGTTCAGGGATTCCGTCTCATCATGCATGGGGATTGACACCCGGCCCGTGGCCAGTCGCTCGGCCTGCGCGCCGGCCCCGCGGGCTTCGCTGCCGATGAGTATGGCCGAAGGCTGTCGCCAGTCGACCTCGCTATAGATAGTCCCGTCGCCGGCAGCGGCCAGCCAAACAGCCATGCCGGTGACCAGCCGGTGGATCACTTCCCAGTTGGCCGCCAGGACCGGCAGGCGCAGCACCGCACCCATGCTGCCGCGCACGACCTTGGGGTTATAGGGATCGACGCTCTCCGGCCCCAGAATGACACCGTCGGCGCCGGCCGCGGCCGCCGTGCGCAGGATCGTACCCAGGTTGCCGGGGTTGTTCACGCCGTCGAGGATGACAAGGAGGGTAGGTTCGGCCGGCAGAGGGCGCGGAGTCACCGGCAAGACGGCCAATACGCCCGGTGCGGTCTCGGTAGCGCTCATGGCCTTCATCACCGCTTCATCGACCAGGACGGCGTCCACGCCCAGTGTCGCCAGCAACTCGCTGTTTTCTTCCGCCTCAGCCCAGGCCGGAATGGCGTACAACGCGCGAGGCGTTACGCCATCGCGGGCCAACTCGCCCATCCAGCGCGTGCCCTCGACGACGAAGCCGCTCTCATCATGGCGAAAACGGCGATCCGTTTGTAGGCGGCGCACATACTTCACTTGAGGATTGGTACGGCTGGTGATCATCATACTCCATCACAGGGTCGATTCGGTTGGCAGGGGGATTTCGTCCCGGTGACCGAAACCACGCGTGTTGTCGACGAAAAATAGCCTCTCCGGCGTTAGACAGTACCAGTTCACCCTGGCCAGCGCCGCGGCCAGGGCAGCCGGTGCTTGTGCCAGGAAGGGATACTTCTGTTGATATAAGGTGATAGCATCCTCACGTTCCTCGCCTGCCAGTTGGCGGGCTGTACCTTCCAACTGGACGCCCCGGATAGTGGGCCAGTCGCTATAGTCTTCCTGGATGGTAGCCGCGACATGCCCGGTGGCGTCGATATTTTGGGCATGGCGGGTGTGTCCGGCCGAGAGGAAGTAGATCCGGAAACCGTCATTTGCATAGAAGACGGCCGCCGCCCACAAGCCATGCGGCCCGTTGGTCGCCAGGGTCATGACATGATGGCCGGCCAGATAAGCCAGCGCCGCCGCGGCCGCGTCACTCATCGCGCGAGGCTCGCCCGCCCTGCCAGCGGCGAAAGAGGTCTTCCGGCAAGGTGATATCGACCAGATCGAGAACCCGGTTGACAGTTTGGTTGACGATGTCATCAACGGTTTGCGGCCGGTGATAAAAAGCGGGCATCGGCGGAACGATGAATGCCCCCAATTCGGCAGCCAAAACCATCGCTCGCAAGTGGCCCAAATGCAGCGGGGTTTCCCGTGGGCAGAGGATCAACTTGCGCCGTTCCTTCAGAACGACGTCGGCCGCGCGGGTCAACAAGTTATCGCTGTAAGAATAGGCGATGGCCGACAAGGTCTTCATCGAACACGGGAGGATGATCATGCCTTCGGTACGAAACGAGCCGGACGAAATGGCCGCGGCGATATCGCGGAAGCGGTACTCCTCGGTCGCCAAAGCGCGTACTTGTTCCGGGGTATAGTCCGTTTCAAGGGGGATGGTCGTGGCTGCGGCCGTGCTCATGACAAGATGCGTCTCGGTATCCGGTAATGCCTGGAGAACTTCCAGCAGCCGGATGCCGTATATGACACCGCTCGCGCCTGATATGCCTACGATTACTTTTTTCATACGTTCTCGAATAGCCCTGAGGCCGGTCTCATTTTCGTCGCCGGTGGGCCAGTTAAAGGTATAATGGCGACCCGGCGAATTTGGAAATCGCTTACCCGCATTGTAGGCGATCGGCGGTAAAATCTCAAATCGGGGGCGTCTTCATGGCAAAAGACAAATTCATCGTCAATCTGACCGCGGGAACGGAATTGCAGAACGAGCCGTTTCTGTTGCACGATGTCGTCCGGCGGCAGTCGAAGGATGGCCGGCCCTTCCTGCTGACGATCCTGCGCGACCGGACCGGCCAGCTGAACGGCGTGTTTTGGGATGTGCCTTTGACGGTTGACGCCTGGGCGCGCCCCGGTTTGGCTGTATTGGTCACCGGCAAAGTCACCACCTATAAAGACAGCCTCCAGATCAATATCGGCGATCTCGTCCGGACTAACGGGGTCGATATGGCCGATTTTCTCCCCGCCAGCCGGCGGCCCAGAGAGGAGATGCTGAACGAGCTGCACGCCCAGATCGATAGCCTGGTCGATCCGTGGCAGACATTAGCGGCTTACTTGCTGCTGGAAGGGCCATTGGCCGGTTCCTTCACCACTGCCCCGGCCGCGCGGGGGATGCACCATGCTTATGTGGGTGGCTTGCTGGAACATTCGCTCAGCATGGCCGCGCTGGCCGGCCTTCTGGCCGCCCACTACCCCCACATCAATCGCGACCTGCTGGTCTGTGGCGCGCTGCTCCACGACCTGGGCAAGGCCCTGGAATATAGCCTGACCGACGGCATCTCGGTCACGGATGACGGTCGCCTGGTGGGCCACATCGTTCGGGGGGTGGTGCTGATCGAACAGGCGGCGGCCGAGTTCGGATTTCCGGCGGCCGAGCTTCAGCAACTGGTTCATCTCATTGCGTCCCACCACGGCACGCATGAATGGGGGTCGCCCGTCGTGCCCAAGACCATCGAGGCTGTGCTGTTACACCAGATCGACCTGCTCGACAGCCGCGTCGCCGGCTTCATGGACCATGTCGGCAATGATGCCGCCGGCGACACCTGGACGGCCAAACGCAGCGATATGTTCGGCACGGAGCTGCAGCGACCGCCGGGTTTTGACAGCTACAGCGGACCGGATGGTGAATAGGGTCACACCAGCCATCCGGGTAATCCGCCCAATCTGCGGATGCTTCCCCCCTTAGGGAAAGTTCTCGATCTCAACCGGCTCAACCGCTTCGGCCAACTCAAAGCCAAAGACGCGGCTGTAGAAGTACAACTCAGCCTCCAGGGTCCGCTTGATGTTTTGGGCTTGCCGGAAGCCGTGGCCCTCGCCCTCGAAGGCTAAATAAGAGACGGGCAATTCCCTGGCCCGCGCGGCAAGGAACATCGCCTCGGCCTGGTTTGGGGGCACAACTTCGTCATCGAGGCCCTGGAAGAGGATCAGTGCCGAACTGCACTGGTGGGCGACGTGGATGGGCGAGCGGGCAACGTAGAGATCGCGCCGCGCCGGGTAAGGGCCGATGAGGTTGTCCAGGTAGCGTGATTCGAATTTGTGCGTGTCTTTGGCCAGCGCTTCGGCATCGCTGACACCGAAGTAGCTGGCCGCTGCCTTAAACACTTCGTGAAAGGTGATGGCGCACAACGTGGTGTAGCCACCGGCGCTGCCGCCGCGAATGATCAAACGATCGCCGTCAACCAGCCCCTGCTCGACGAGGTAACGTGCACCGTTAACGCAGTCGTCGACATCGACGATGCCCCAATTGCCGTTCAGCCGCTCCCGATAAGTCCGGCCATAGCCGGTGCTGCCGCCGTAATTGACATCGAGGATGGCGAAGCCGCGGGTGGTCCAATATTGGCGACTCAAATTAAAGAAATCATTGGTCCCTGAGGTCGGGCCGCCGTGACTGGTGACGATCAGTGGCGGGCGATCGCCTTCCGGAGCAGCAAAATCGAGATTGCGTGGTGGGTAGAAATAGCCGTGGGCAGTCAGGCCGCCGGAGGTGGGGAACTCGACGGCCTCGGCGATGGAAATATAATCCGGATCGATGCTGATTTCGCTGGATTGTCGCAAGACGGCCCATTCAAGAGAGCGCAGATCGACCCGGACGATGGCCGGGGTCAGCGCTGGGGATGCGCCGGAAAAGACCAGCAAGCCATCCCTGACGATCATCTGTCCGTAGGAGGGAAATAACAAGGAATAGGGCAGGTCGAGCGGCTCCAGCGTTCCGGCGTTTGTGTCCAGCCGGGCTAGTCGCGGCCGGCCGTTTTGGGTATAGGCGCAGATGATTCGCTCCGGCGACTCGAAGCCGTAAGTCGCCAGCCGGAAGACCCACTGCGGCATGCCGAACTCGGCCTCGAGCGGGTAAAGGGCCGTGGTCTGGTCGCCGTCCAGCCGGTATAGATTCCACCAGCCGGTCCGGTCGGACACGAAATACAGCCGGCTGGTCCCGGTGCTGTCCGGCGGCGACCATTCGGGCTGGAAGATGGACTCCCGCGGACCACCGGCCACCAGCCGGTGATTGGTCAGCGACCCGTCGGCGGCGATCTGGGCTACCCACAGCTCAGTCCCATCCCAGGGCATGTTGGGGTGGTTCCAGGCCAGCCAGGCCAGTTGCCCGCCGTCGGGGCTGAGGCGCGGCGAGGCGTAGAAGTCGTGGCCCTCGGCCAGCACGACCTGTTCGCCGGGAATATCCTGGCCCAGGGGGATGGCGACGATTGTGTTGATGGCCTCGCGATCTGTTGGGCGGTGGTCTTCGCGGATGCCAATGAGCCGCCGGTTGGCCCGGTCGAGGATGAGGTCGGCGTAGCGCAGGGCGTCTTCAGCTGTGAGAGCTGCCGGCTCTTCTCCCGGATGCTGCCGGTAGAGCCGGTTGTCGGCGTAGTTGCTGAAATAGACGACGCTGTCAAAGACGGCGAATTCGCCACCGCCGTATTCGTGAACGCGGGTACGAGCGTTGTAGGGCGCGGGCGTGAGATCCTCACGGCCGCCGGTCTCCGTCCAGCGCACGATGACGCTGCGGCCTTTTTCCAACGGGCGTTGTTCAGTCCAATAGACGGCATCGCCGTCGAGAACGAGTTGCCCCAGGCCGACGCTACCACCCAGGAGCAGGTCGGCGGTGATGGGCGATTGCCAGGAGCCGAAAGGGGAAATGGTGGGTTGGGTTATCATCACCCGATTTTTTCATAAATTGGTCGATAACACAACGAAACAACAAGATCACGCAGGGCTTTTCAGTTTTCGGAATACAATTCATTGATCATTTCTGCCACCAGTTCTGCGCTGAGCTACAAAACCCGAAGATAACGCAAAAGTAGGTTAAAACTCGCTTACACTGGCCAAA
>Ga0209594_1000367_pt1 | contig 28925 bp, 28 predicted proteins | sample AshMeaCrysSpring_FD_184126 | JGI IMG/M metagenome (GOLD analysis project Ga0209594, IMG submission 184126) | Groundwater microbial communities from Big Spring, Nevada to study Microbial Dark Matter (Phase II) - Ash Meadows Crystal Spring... | ecosystem: Environmental > Aquatic > Deep subsurface... | reverse complement strand
CGAGCGCGACGGGCGTGGCGGAGGCGACCATCGGGTTCGCCAGGATGGCCTCCGCCTCGTCCACGCCGATGTTTCCGGTGGGAACGTCGGCGTGGAAGACCGCCGACAGGATCAGCTGCAGCGGGCTTCCCTTGGCGCCCACGACGAGGTCCACGGGCTTCGCGTCGCGCGCCAGCCGCTCCTCGGCTTGGTGGGTGACGAGCAGCAGGAACGCGATGGTCGCGACGCCGAGCGCGAGCATGGTCATGTTGAGCGCCGTGAGCAGGGGCCGGGCCGCGAGGTAGGCGAGGGCGAGTCGCGCGAGTTTCACAGGTCGAGCCTCCGCGCGAAGTGCGAGCGGATGCGGTTGTCATGCGTGGCGACGAGCAGCGTCGCGCCGCAACCGGCGGCCTGCTCGAAGAGCAGGGCGAGCGCGCGGGCGCAGTTGGCGTCGTCGAGCGCCGACGTCGGCTCGTCGGCCAGGATCAGGGCGGGTCGGTTGACCACCGCCCGGGCGATGGCGACGCGCTGCGCCTCGCCCACGGAGATCTCGTCCGCGCGGGCGCGGGAAAGCCGGTCGATGCCGAGACCGGCCAGCACCTCGTCGATGCGGCGCTCGTCCACCGCGTGGCCCGCCAGCCGCTGTGCCAGCCGCAGGTTTTCCCGCACGGAGACCACGCCGATGAGGTGCAGGGTCTGCAGGACCAGCCCGACCTTGCGGGCACGGAAGGCGTCGCGGCGGGCAGGCGCGAGGCTCGGAACGTCCTCGCCGTCGACGCGCACGCTTCCCGAAACCGGCGTGGCGAGGCCCGCGATCACGTTGAGCAGCGTGCTCTTCCCGGAGCCGGAGGAGCCGAGGACGAGGCTCGCCTCGCCGCGCCCGACTGCCCACTCCGGAACGTCGAGCACCGTCCGCCCGCCGTAGGCGTGGCGCAGGCCGCGTATCTCGAGCATGGGAGGGGCCGCCGCGTTCACGCGACGCAGTAGGCGAGGCCTTCCTCGAAGAGCCGGCGCGGAATGCGCCGGCCGATGAACACCATCACGCTCTCGCGCGCCTCGCCCGGCGCCCAGGGCTTGCCGGGGGTGCCGCCCATCAGCATGTGCACGCCCTGGAAGATCATGCGCCGCGGCTCGCCCTGGATGTTGAGCACGCCCTTGTAGCGAAGCAGGTCCTCGCCGTAGTTCTGCACCATGAGCGAGAGGAAGGTCTCGATCTTCTCCATGTGCAGGGGCCGGGCGTCCTTCCAGACGAAGCTCTTCACGTCGTCGTCGTGGTGGTGGTGGTGGCCCTCCTCCAGGAAGCCGGGGTCGATCTCGAGCGCGGCGTTGAGGTTGAAGCCGCGGATGTCGAGGATTTCGCGGATGTCCGTCTCGCCGAAGTGGACTTTCCGCTGGTGTGCGCGCGGGTTCATGTCGCGCAGGCGGTCCATGAGGTCGGCAAGTTCCGCCTCCGCCACCAGGTCGGCCTTCGAGAGCAGGATGCGGTCCGCGAATCCCACCTGCGCGCGCGCCTCGTCATGCTCGTCGAGCTGCTTCTGGCCGTGCTTCGCGTCGACGACCGTGATGACCGCGTCGAGAAGGTAGTCCTTGTGGATCTCCTCGTCCATGAAGAAGGTCTGCGCGACCGGGCCGGGGTTGGCGAGACCCGTGGTCTCGATCACCACCCGGTCGAACCGGAGCGTGCCCTCGCGGCGCTTGCGCCCCAGGTCGCCGAGGATGCGCACGAGGTCGCCGCGAACGGTGCAGCAAAGGCAGCCATTGTTCATCTCGACGATCTGCTCCTCGCCGTCCTGCACGAGGATCTCGTTGTCGACGCCCCGCTCGCCGAACTCGTTCTCGACGACCGCGATGCGCTCGCCGTGCTGCTCGGTGAGGATGCGATTGAGGAGCGTCGTCTTCCCGGCGCCGAGGAATCCGGTGAGGATGGTGACGGGGATGAGGTCCTTCTCGGGGTTCGGCACGGCGGCCATGGGCTACCTCGGTGCAGGTTCGATGGAGGGGCCGGATTTCCGCTCCGCGTCCCCCGCGGGCGCGGCGGCGGGGAAACCATCCCCGTTTTCCGCCACGAAAGTCCCCAACGTCTGGGCGACGAACGCTTCTTCAAGGTCCCGGACGATGAAAACGATGCGCGTGCGGCGGTCCCCGTCCAGCCAGGCCGGCAGCGGGGCTGCCGGATAGAGGGTGTGCTGCACCGCATGGATGGCGACGGGCCCGTCGCGGCCGCGGACGTTGACGAGGCCCTTCACGCGCAGGATCCGCTCGCCGGCCAGGTCGAGCAGCGTCGCCAGCGCGTCCTCGAGCGCCGCCCATTCCAGGGCGCCCCGCGCGAACCAGGCGAAGGACCGGATGCGCGAATCGTGCGCGCCGCCGGGCGCTGCGCCGACACGACGGTAAGCCCCGGCGTTCAGCCAGGCGGCGGGGTCGGGTCTGCGGTGCGTCCCGCGGTAGAGGCCCGTGTCGAGCAGCCGCTCGACCGGCGCATCGCCCATCGTGCTGCGCATGCGCGGCGCTCCGGGATTGAGCGCGGCGAGGCGCGCCTCGAGCGCCGCCAGCGCCGCCTCCGGGGCGAGGTCGGCCTTGGTGATGACGATGCGGTCGGCGATCGCCGCCTGCTTCAGCGCCTCGGGATGGTCGTCGAGCTGCGCCATCCCGTGCAGCCCGTCCACCGTCGCCACGACCCCGGAGAGGGCGTAGCGCGCGGCCACGAGGGGCAGTTCGATGAGGGTGCGCAGAAGCGGCGCCGGGTCCGCAAGGCCCGTGGTCTCGATGATCGCGCGGCCGAAGGCGGGGATTTCCCCCGCGGCGCGCTTGAAATGGAGGTCCCGCATCGCGGTGACGAGGTCGCCCGCAACCTGGCAGCAGACGCAGCCGCTGGGCAGCAGGACGATGTTCTCGGACGCGGCGCGCACCAGCGCGTGGTCGATGGGGACGGCGCCGAACTCGTTCACGATCACCGCGCAGTCGCCGGCCGCGGGGTCGGCGACCAGGCGGTTGAGGAGCGTCGTCTTGCCGCTGCCGAGAAAGCCGGTCAGCAGCGTGACGGGGATGACGGCGGTGGCGACCATGGCGTGCGTCAGGCCTGCGGCGGACGGCGTCGGCCGCTCACTGGCAGGCCGCGCAGAGTCCCTTGACGGTGAGCTCCACGCCCTGCGGCACGTATCCCCGCGGGACCTTCACGGACGCGGGAACGGCGACGTCCTCGAGGCAGACCGTCCTGCCGCAACGCGAACACGTGAAGTGCGCATGGGGCCCCGCGGACGCCTCCCGGCTCGCATGGAAGCGCCAGGCGCGATCCTCGCCGGCAATGCGGTGGGCGAGGCCCAGCGCCACGAGCCAGTCGAGGACGCGATAGACGGTCACGCGGTCGACCGGCTTGCCCTTGCCGAGGGCCGCCTCGATCTCGTGGTGCGTGAGGGCCGACTCCGCGTCCAGCAGCGCCGCGAGCACCGCGCAGCGCGGGCCGGTCACGCGCTCGCCGGCCGACCGGATGCGCGCCTGCGCGGCGGGCAACGTGGACGGGGGGCGGGTGCGGGCGTGTCCCATGGCGGATTCTAGGCGGGCGGGGCGCCGAGATGCAATTCGGTTGCGTCAGGCCTTGCGCTTGGCGCGCGGGTGGGCCGCGTCGTAGACCTTGGCGAGATGCTGGAAGTCGAGGTGGGTGTAGACCTGCGTTGAGGCGATGCTCGCGTGGCCGAGCATTTCCTGAACGGCCCGCAGGTCCCCCGAGGACTGCAGGACATGCGAGGCGAACGAATGCCGCAGCATGTGGGGGTGCACGTCCTCGGTGATGCCGGCCGCAACGGCGCGGCGCTTGATCCGGCGTTGCACCTCGCGCGGCGAAAGGCGCTTGCCGGCGCGACCGACGAACAGGGCCGCCTCGCCCGGCGCGGCGAGGGCCGCGCGCACGGGCAGCCAGCGCGAAATCGCCTCGAGCGCGGGATGGCCGACGGGCACGATCCGCGTCTTGGATCCCTTGCCGGTGACGCGCGCCTCGCCGGCGTCGGTGTCGAGGTCGCCCACGTCCAGGCCGGTCAGCTCGGAGACGCGCAGCCCGCACGAGTAGGCGAGCTCGAAGAGCGCGCGGTCGCGAAGGCCCGCATCGCCCGCATCGCCCGCGTCGTCGATCGCCACCAGCCGCGACGCATCGTCGGGCGACAGGGCCTGCGGGAGGGTGCGCGCCGCCTTCGGCGCGCGGATTCCGCGGCAGGGGTTCGCCGGGATCCCGTGATGGCGCACGAGCCAGTCGAAGTAGCCCCGCCAGGCCGACAGCAGGCGGGCGAGCGAGCGCGGCGAAAGACCCTTTCCGTGCAGCGTCGCGGCGAACCGCCGGATGTCCGGCGCCGCCAGCTCGGCAGGCCCCTTGCCCCCGGCGAGGCGTTCGAGGAGGGCGCAGTCGCGCCGGTATGCGGCGAGCGTATGGGCGGCGAGCCGGCGCTCGAAGCGCAGGTGGTCGAGATAGCTTTCGACGAGGCTAGGCTGCGGGTTCACGGGGGCCTTCGACGCAGCGGCCCAGCGCGTGTCCGAGCAGGTCGCCGATGCGGGCCAGGTAGAGGGTCCCCATCTCCGGGTAGAAGCGCTGGGCGTCCTCGGAAGCGAGGGCGAGGACGCCCACGCAGCGGCCTTCGCAGCGCAGGGGGGTCAGCGCGAAGGACTTGAGGCGGGCCCCGGCGTCGCCGAACCACGCCTGGTGCTCGTAGACGGCGTGATGTCCGCAGTAGGGCGCCGCCATCTTCTCCGCGAACTCGCGCATCTCCGCCCCGACGTCGCCGATTTCCGAGGGGGCGTCCTGCGCGTCCGCGAGGCTCCACAGCCGGAACGCAACGTGCGGCACGGCGAACGTGTCGACCAGCTCGAGGCGCGCCGTGTCGAGCACCGCCCGCAAGTCCGCCGCGCCGAGCAGCCGGCACGCCAGCCGGTGGACCTTCTCGCCGAGCTGGTCGTTCTCCTCGCCGAAGCGGATGAGTTCGTGCAGCTTGTCCTCCAGCAGCCTCGCCTTGTCGCGCGCGGCCACCAGCTGCCGCTCGCCGATCGAGACCGCGCGCCCCCCGTGGGGGTGCGGGATCTGCAGGTTGACCAGCAGGTCGGCGTTCTGCTCGAAGAATCCGGGGTTGCGGCGAAGGTAGTCGGCGACTTGTTCCGAGGTCAGCAAGAGCGGTTCTCCAGGCAGGGGAGCGTCCCGGGGTCGATCTCGCCCTCGAAGACGCGCACGGCATCGCCCGTCATCATAACGGGCGGGAACGGGGCAGTCATGCGGGCGCTTCCGCCCGGCCAGCGGATGGTGAGGTCGCCACCGCGCGTGGAGACGCGCACCGTCTCCTCGAGCAGGCCGCGGCGGATGCCCGCGATGACGGCGGCGCAGGCGCCGGTGCCGCAGGCGAGCGTCTCGCCGGCGCCGCGTTCCCAGACGCGCAGCCGGGCGTGGTGGCGCGATACCACCTGCAGATATCCCGCATTGACGCGGTTCGGGAACGCGGCGTGCGCCTCGATGAGCGGGCCCTGCTCGCGAACCGGGGCGCGGTCGACGTCGGCCACCACCTGCACCGCGTGCGGGTTGCCCATCGAAAGCACGCTCACCTCGAGCGTGTCGCCGCCGACCGCCAGCGGATAGGTGGCGCGCAGCGCCGGTGCGACGAAGGGAATCTCCGCCGGCTCGAATCGCGGCGGCCCCATGTCGACGGTCACCTGCCCCGAGGGCTCCAGCGTGGGCCGGATCACGCCGCGCGCCGTCTCCACGAGGATCTCGTCCTTCGCCGTGAGGCCCTCGTCGCGCACGAAACGGGCGAAGCAGCGGGCGCCGTTGCCGCACTGCTCGACCTCGCCGCCGTCGGCGTTCCAGATGCGGTAGCGGAAATCGTGGCCGGGCTCGCGGGCGGGCTCCACGAGCAGGACCTGGTCGCAGCCGACGCCGAAGTGGCGGTCGGCCATCGCCCGCACCTGCGCCGCGGCGAGGACGACCCTCTGGCGGACGCCGTCGATCACGACGAAGTCGTTGCCCTGGCCCTGCATCTTCGCGAATTTCAGTCGCATCTCGTTCAGTCCCGCGCGGGCGGCTTCGCCATCTTACGTCCTGCGGTAGGGCGACGGCTCCCCCGGGGGGCGCGTCTTGAAGCGCTTGTGGGCCCAGAGGTACTGCTCCGGCGCCTCGCGGACCCGTTCCTCGATGAACGCGTTCATGCGCCGCACATCCGCCTCGAGGTCGCCGGTCGGGTAGTCGTGCCAGGGGGGGTGGATGTGCACCTCGTAGCCGTCCCTGACCTGGCGGGCCACCATCGGCAGCACGGTGGCACGCCCGAGCTGCGCCAGGCGGGGCAGCGCCGTGACCGTCGCCGCCGGCACGCCGAAGAAGGGGCTGAAGACGGCGTCGCGCGGGCCGAAGTCCATGTCGGGAAGGAAGTAGAGGGCGTGACCTTCGCGCAGCGCCTTCACGATACCGCGCATGCCGTCCTGCCGGGAGAGCACCAGGGGCGATCCCGCGCGCGTCCTGCCGCGGCGCAGGAAGCGGTCGAGCACCGGGTTCTTGGGTCGGCTGTAGAGGAAGGCGGTGCGCCGGAACTCCGGCGCCATGCGCACGCCGCACATGTCGACGCCGACGAAATGGGGCGCCAGGACGAGGATCGGCCGGTCGCGCAGGCCCTCGAGGTTCTCGAGGCCCACCGGCTTCACCAGGCGCATCACCTGTTCGTCGCTGCCGAACCACAGCACGGCGAGCTCCAACGCGTTCCTGCCCAGCGCCTCGAAATGCCGCAGCCCCAGCGCGCGTCGTTCCCCCGGCGGCAGGTCCGGAAAGCACAGCGCCAGGTTGATGTCGGTGACGCGCCCCCGGCCGAACCGGTAGAGCAGGCGGCCGGCGGCCCGGCCGACGGCACGCAGCCAGGGGGCGGGCAGCCAGTGAAGCATCCAGAGCAGGCCCACCGCCAGCCAGGAGCCGATCCGGCGCAGGATCACCACTGCAGGGCTCCCGGCGCGGGCGGCGCGCCGGCCGGCCGCTTGTAGCGGTTGTAGCTCCAGAGGTACTGCTCGGGCGCCATGCGGACGAGGGCCTCGACGCCTTCGTTGACGGCCCGCGCCGCCGCCGCACGATCGTTCGCCGGCAGCGCCTCCGGGCGGGGCTGCAGGTGCAGCCGGAACCCCGCGCCTTCGGGCAGCCGTTCGGCGAAGCAGAACACGAGGGCGGCGCCGGAGGCCTCCTGCAGGCGGCCGGTGAGCGTCATCGTGTAGGCGGGCCGCCCGAGGAAATCCACCCACTCGCCCTCGCCTTCGCCGGGGACCTGGTCCGGCAGGATGACCGTGCAGCCGCCCTTGCGCAGGTGGCGAAGGAGCATGCGCACGCCGGCCATCGTGGCGGGCGCCACGTTGGAGCCGTCGGGGGCGGCACCCCGGTTGCGTCCCTCGCGGATCACCTCGTCCAGCCAGCCCAGCTTGTGGGGCCGGTACATCGCCATCACGGGAAGGCGGGACCACAGGTACCGCCCGGCGATGTCGAACCCGCCCAGGTGCGGCGTGACGAAGATGATGGGCCGCCCCTCGCCGCGCAGGCGCTCGACCGATTCCCAGCCTCGCAGCTCCCGCACCAGCCCGCCCACCTCCTCGACGGGCCGGAACAGCGCCCACGCCAGCTCCGCCGCCCCCTTGCCGGTCTCGGCGGCGCTGCGCCTCGCCAGGCGGGCGAGGGCGGCATCGTCCGTCCCGAAGCCGGCCGTGCGCAGGTTCTCGAGCGTCCGCAGCCGGAAGCGCGGCGACAGGACGTAGACGACCCACCCCGCCGCCGCGCCGATGCGGTGGTTCGCCGGTAGGCCCAGCCAGGCGAGGAACCGGAGCAGGAGTCTCAAGGGTGGGGCGTCGCCGTGACGGCCGGGCGAGTCGGGGAATTTTGCTAAAATCCCGGGTTCATTTGCGACTGTGGGGCGAACCCGATGAAAACGAACTACCTCTTCACCTCCGAATCGGTCTCCGAAGGCCACCCGGACAAGGTGGCCGACCAGATCTCGGACGCCGTTCTCGATGCCATTCTAGCCCAGGACCCGCGCTCGCGAGTCGCGGCCGAGACCCTGTGCAACACCGGTCTCGTCGTGATGGCCGGCGAGATCACGACGCACGCGAACGTGGACTACATCCAGGTCGCGCGCGACACGATCAAGCGCATCGGCTACGACAACACCGAGTTCGGCATCGACTACAAGGGCTGCGCCGTCATGGTCTGCTACGACAAGCAGAGCCCCGACATCGCGGCGGCGGTCGACCACGCCTCCGACGAGTACCTGAACCAGGGCGCCGGCGACCAGGGGATGATGTTTGGCTACGCTTGCGACGAGACGCCGGTGCTCATGCCCGCGCCGATCCACTATGCCCACCGCCTGGTCGAGCGGCAGTCGCAGGTGCGCAAGGATGGCCGCCTCCCCTGGCTGCGTCCGGACGCGAAGAGCCAGGTCACCTTCCGCTACGTCGACGGCAAGCCGGCCTCGATCGACACCGTGGTGCTGTCGACGCAGCACGCCCCCGACATCTCGCAGGAGCAGATCAAGGAAGCGGTGATCGAGCTGGTCATCAAGCCCGTGCTGCCCAAGGACATGATCAAGGACACGCGCTACCTCGTGAACCCGAGCGGCCGCTTCGTGGTCGGCGGGCCGCAGGGCGACTGCGGCCTCACCGGGCGCAAGATCATCGTCGACACCTACGGCGGCGCCTGCCCGCACGGCGGCGGCGCGTTCTCGGGCAAGGACCCGTCCAAGGTGGACCGGTCCGCCGCCTACGCGGCACGCTACGTCGCGAAGAACGTCGTGGCGGCCGGGCTGGCGCGTCAATGCCAGATCCAGATCTCCTACGCCATCGGCGTGGCGAAGCCGATCAACGTGACCGTCTACACCGAAGGCACGGGCGTCATCGCCGACGAGCGGATCGCGAAGCTGGTCGAGGAGCATTTCGACCTGCGCCCGAAGGGCATCGTCACGATGCTCGACCTGCTGCGCCCGATCTACCAGAAGACCGCCGCCTACGGCCACTTCGGCCGCGAGGAGCCCGAGTTCATGTGGGAGTCCACCGACAAGGCGCGACTGCTGCGCGAGGCGGCGGGCCTCAAGGGCGAGCCGAAGAGGGCGGAAGCGACCGCGGACTGAGGTCCTCTCCCGCCCGCCGTCAGCGGCCGAAGATCCCGATGCCCTTCTTCAGGAGGTCGAGGGGATTGGCCGGTTCCTCCTTGACGCGGTCGCGGGTGATGGCGGATTGTAGGCCGGCGCGGGCAGGCTGGCCGCAGGTGCCGGTTTTCGGGTAATATCGCAGCCTTCCCTGAGGAGCGTTGCAACGGGTGCGCGTCACCCGCCAGGCTCAGGGCTTCGAGACCATCCGAACCGCGCTCGTTGAACCGTGACCCGCACACGGCAGCGAGAGCGAAATCCCCGCCTGCCCGAGCCGGTCACCCTTTGAGGAGTGACTGAGCATGAACGCCGTCCTGAAGCCGAACGCCGCCGACGATTTCGTGGTGGCCGACCTCGCCCTTGCCGACTGGGGCCGCAAGGAAATCGCCATCGCCGAGACCGAGATGCCGGGTCTCATGGCCATCCGCGAGGAGTACGCCGCCACCCAGCCGCTGCGTGGCGCCCGCATCACGGGCTCGCTGCACATGACCATCCAGACCGCCGTCCTGATCGAGACGCTGAAGGCCCTCGGCGCGGAGGTGCGCTGGGCCTCCTGCAACATCTATTCGACGCAGGATCACGCCGCCGCCGCCATCGCCAGGGGCGGCACGGCCGTGTTCGCGGTGAAGGGGGAGACGCTCGCGGACTACTGGGACTACACCCACCGCATCTTCGAGTGGCCGGACGGTGGCCATTCCAACATGATCCTGGACGACGGCGGCGATGCGACGCTGCTGCTGCACCTCGGCGCGCGGGCCGAGACGGACTCCAAGGTGCTGGACCACCCGACGAGCGAGGAGGAGACCTGCCTCTTCGCCTCCATCCGGGCGAAGCTCGCGCACGACCCGAAGTGGTACTCGACGCGACTGGCGAAGGTGAAGGGCGTGACGGAGGAGACGACGACGGGCGTGAAGCGCCTGTACCAGATGGCGAAGGAGGGGACGCTGCACTTCCCCGCCATCAACGTGAACGACTCCGTCACCAAGAGCAAGTTCGACAACCTGTACGGCTGCCGCGAATCGCTGGTCGACGGCATCAAGCGCGCCACGGACGTGATGATCGCCGGCAAGGTCGCCGTGGTCGCCGGCTACGGCGACGTGGGCAAGGGATCCGCCCAGGCCCTGCGCGCCCTCTCGGCGCAGGTGTGGGTGACGGAAATCGACCCGATCTGCGCGCTGCAGGCGGCGATGGAGGGCTACCGCGTCGTCACCATGGACTACGCCGCGGACAAGGCCGACATCTTCGTCACCGCCACCGGCAACTTCCACGTCATCACCCACGAACACATGAAGCGCATGAAGGACCAGGCGATCGTGTGCAACATCGGGCACTTCGACAACGAGATCGACGTCGCCGCGCTCAAGCAGTACGGGTGGGAGAACATCAAGCCGCAGGTGGACCACGTCATCTTCCCGGACGGCAAGCGCATCATCCTGCTGGCCGAGGGGCGCCTCGTGAACCTCGGCTGCGGCACCGGCCACCCGAGCTACGTGATGAGTTCGTCGTTCGCGAACCAGACGATCGCCCAGATCGAGCTCTTCAACAATCCCGGCAAGTACCCCATCGGCGTCCACGTGCTGCCCAAGCACCTCGACGAGAAGGTGGCGCGGCTGCAGCTGAGGAAGCTGGCCGCGCAGCTCACCGAGCTTTCCGACGCGCAGGCCCGCTACATCGGCGTTGCCAAGGAAGGCCCGTACAAGCCCGAGCTCTACCGCTACTAGGGGAGGCGACGGGGGCGCGGCGCCGCCGCGCCCCCGGCCCTGCGCCATGCAGACACAACGCAACCGACCGAAGCTCTACAGCTTCGAGTTCTTCCCCCCGAAGACGCCGGAAGGCGAGCAGAAGCTTCGCGCCGCGCGGCAGCAGCTCGCGCAGCTCAAGCCCGCTTTCATGTCCTGCACCTTCGGGGCGGGCGGCTCCACGCAGGAGGGCACGCTGCGGACCGTGCTCGAGATGCACGCCGAAGGGCTGGCCGCCGCGCCGCACCTCTCCTGCATCGGGTCGCGGCGCGAGTCGATCGCGGCGCTCCTCGACCAGTACCGCACGGCGGGCATCCGCCGCCTGGTCTGCCTGCGCGGGGACCTGCCCTCCGGCATGGCCGTGGCCGGGGAGTTCCGCTATGCCGCCGACCTCGTGCGCTTCGTTCGCGAAAGGACCGGCGACTGGTTCCACATCGAGGTGGCCGCCTACCCGGAATTCCACCCGCAGTCGCGCCGCCCGGCCGACGACCTCCGCCACTTCCGGGAGAAGGTCGAGGCGGGGGCGAATTCGGCCATCACGCAGTACTTTTACAACGCCGACGCCTACGCGCACTACGTGGAATCCGTCGAGGCCCTCGGCGTGGACGTGCCGATCGTCCCGGGCGTCATGCCGATCAACAACTTCTCGCAGCTGGCGCGCTTCTCGGACGCGTGCGGCGCGGAGATTCCGCGCTGGATCCGCCTGCGGCTCGAGAGCTTCGGCGACGACACCGCGTCCATCAAGGCCTTCGGCCTCGACGTGGTGACCGAGCTTTGCGACCGGCTGCTCGCCCTCGGCGCGCCCGGGCTGCACTTCTACACGCTGAACCAGGCCGGTCCCGCGACCACCATCTGGCAGCGACTCGGACTTCCGCGCACGGTATAGTCGCGGCAGCTTGCTCCATCGGAGGCTGCCGTGAACCAACCGACGCAAGGCGTTTCCCCGTCACTGGCGGCGCGGCTGAAGTCGCAGCCGCCGCGCGATGCCGCGGCGATGCTGGCCGCGGAGGACCCGCAGGTCGCGGTCGCCGCCCTTCTCGGGCTCAACCCCGCCGCGGCCCAGGACGTCCTGGCGGCCATGCCCGGCGAGGCCCGCGCCCGGGTGATGGCCGCCGCGACGCCCGAAGTCGGCCGGCAATGGCTGCGCAACGCCGGGCACGCGGAGGGCACAGTGGGCCGCCTCATGGAACCCGCCTACGCCGTGTTCTCGCCCGCCATGAGCGTGGGCGAGGCGATCGAGCGGCTGAGGGCGGTGGTGCGCACCGTCTTCGTGACCTACGGGTACATCACCGACGCGGACGGCCGCCTGCTCGGGCTCGTCACGATGCGCGACCTCCTCTTCAACGACAACGAGGCCCGGCTCGGCGAGGTGATGCTGAAGGACGTCTTCACCTTCGGTCCCGACCTGCCGCTGGCGGAGGCGATGAAGCTCACGCTGAACCGCCACTTCCCGGTCTATCCCGTCTGCGACGGAGCGGGACAGCTCATCGGACTCGTGCGCGGCGCGGCCATGTTCGAGGAGCAGGCCTTCGAGTTCACGGCGCAGCCCGGCTCGATGGTGGGCGTGGAAAAGGAGGAGCGCGTGGGCACGTCGCTCGCCCGGGCCTTCCGGTTCCGCCACCCGTGGCTTCAGATCAACCTGCTCACGGCCTTTGCGGCCGGCGGCGTGGTGGCCCTCTTCCAGGGCACCGTGGACCGTCTCGTGATCCTGGCCACCTTCCTGCCCGTCCTTGCCGGCCAGTCGGGCAATACCGGCTGCCAGGCGCTGGCGGTCACGGTGCGCGGCATCACGCTGGGCGACATCCGGGCGGGGGCGGGCCGCGCGCTGGTGGCCAAGGAGGCGCTCCTCGGCCTTGCCAACGGCGGGGTCACGGGGGTGCTGTGCGGGGCGGCGATGTTCCTGCTCGCGCGGTCGCAGGATTCACCGCACGCGCTCGCCCTCGGGCTCGCCGTCTTTCTCGCCATGATGGGAAGCTGCGCCGTGAGCGGCGTCTCCGGCGCGCTCGTGCCGCTGGTGCTGAAGCGCCTCGGCGCGGACCCGGCCACCGCCTCGAGCATCATCGTGACGACGGCGACGGATGTGGCGAGCATGGGCCTGCTGCTCGGGCTGGCCACGGTCCTGGTGAATTGAGGGTGAATTGAGGGTTTGAATGTTCCCCGCCGCCGACCTATCATCGCGCCGATGAACTTCCGCACACTCCTTCCCCTGCTCGTGGCCTGCCTCGCGCTCGCCGGCGAAGCCTGCGCCCAGGAACAGGCCCTCACCAACCGCGCCACGGAGCTCAAGGACAGGCCCGCACCGGAGGCGAAGACGGTCGCCGAGCTGGCGGCCGAATCGCCGGTGAAGGTGATCGCGCGCCAGGGCGCCTGGACGCAGGTCGAGGCGGGCGGCGGTCAGCGTGGCTGGCTGCGCGCCTTCCACGTCCGTTTCCAGTCGACGGTGGAGACGTCCGCGTCGGGCAGCTCGCTGGGCGGGCTCACGTCGATGCTGGGCATGGGCCCGAAGAAGGGGCCGGAGACCTCTCGCGTGGCCACCGTCGGCATCCGCGGCCTGGCGCCCGAGGACTTCAAGAACGCCGCCCCCGATCCGGCTGCCCTGCGCAAGCTCCAGTCCTATCGGTCGGACAAGGCTTCCGCCGAACGCTTCGCCAAGGAGGCGAAGCTGAACGCGGTGTCCGTCAACTATGCCGGAGGGCGGTGAGATGAAAGCCGTCGTCGCGTTGCTCGCTTTGCTGCTGGCGCTCCCTGCCGGGGCGGTCGACATCGGCCGCCTGCTGGACCTGGGGAGCAAGGCGGTGGAAGTCAGCAAGCAGGCCCAGGAAGCCACCAAGGAATACACGGTCGAGGAGGAGGTGGCGCTGGGCGAGGGCATCGCCTCCGGCTTCCTCGGCGCGGTTCGGCTGCATCCCGACGAGCGCCTGCAGCGCTACGTGAACCGCGTCGGCCGCTGGCTCGCCTCGCAGACCGAGCGGTCCGACCTGCCGTGGACGTTCGGGGTGATCGACACGGACACCATCAACGCCTTCGCCATGCCGGGCGGCACGGTCATCGTCTCGCACGGGCTCGTGAAGCGCCTGACGAGCGAGTCGGAGCTCGCCGGCGTGCTGGCCCACGAGATCGCGCACGTGCTGCGCAAGCACCAGCTGGCCGCCATCCAGAGCGACGCCGGTTGGGGGGCGGCGGCCGGCGCGGCCAAGGCCGTCGCGGCCGACCAGATCGGGCGCCGGGGCGGCGGCGACGTGATGGGGCTCAAGACGCAGCTGGCCAATGCCGGCGTGGACCTCGTGAAGGACGGCCTCTTCCTGCGTCCGCTCGACCGCAGCATGGAGTACGAGGCCGACCGCATGGGCGTGGTCGTCGCCACGCGCGGCGGCTACGATCCCTACGGCCTGGTCGCCGTGCTCACGATGCTGGCGCAGCTCAAGCCGGAGGAGACGGGGATTTCCATCACCATGAGCACGCACCCCTCCGCCGCCGACCGCCTGGCCGAACTGGAGAAGATCGTGCCCGTGGCCCTCGAGAAATACGCGCGCCAGCCGCAGGTCGACGCCCGTTTCCGCCAGACGCTCGGCGGCAAGTAGGAGAGAGGGCCAGATCCCTTTTCCAGCGCCTTCGGTCGCATCATCGAGGCGCCGGAGCAGGGTATGGGGTGTGTTTCAAATATTTTTCGGCCGAGTCAAATTGCTCCGGGGATCGCAGTCCTGGCCTATGTCGACATAGGTTCGGGACTCGACGCCAATGGCAATCTCATTCGGCCGAAAAATATTTGAAACACACCCCATACCCTGCTCCTTCACCGCGATTCTGCAGCTACGTTCGCCGGAAAAGGGATCTGGCCCTCTCTGTTACTTCGGGCCGGCGACCTTCTTGCGGGCGTGCTGGGCTTCCTGCGCGTGGATCTGCGCGTAGGCGTGGTGCGCAGCGGCCTCGGCCTCGCCGACCTTGATGGGCAGCCCCATGTCCTGCAGGACGGAGCCGAGCGCGGACAGGCACAGCATCACGTTCTCGGGCTTGCAGGAGTAGCCCATGATCCCGATGCGCCAGATCTTGCCGGCGAGCGGGCCGAGGCCGGCGCCGATCTCGAGGTTGAACTCGTTGAGAAGGGTCTTGCGCACCTCGGCCTCGCGGTCGCGGATCGCCTCGGGGATGTGCACGGCGTTCATCTGCGGAAGCCGCGCGCCCTCCTTCACGAGATAGCGCAGGCCCATCGCCTCCAGCCCCGCCTTGAGCGCGAGGTGGTGGCGCTGGTGGCGCGCCCAGCAGTTCTCGAGACCCTCCTCCTTGATGAGGAGGAGCGCCTCGTGCAGGGCGTAGAGGCTGTTGGTGGGCGCGGTGTGGTGGTACGTGCGCGTGGTGGCGCCCCAGTAGCCGAGCAGCAGGTTCATGTCCATGAACCAGCTGTGGATCTTGTCCTTGCGCGCCTTGACGTGCGCGACGACGCGGTCGTTGAACGAGACCGGGGACAGGCCCGGCGTGCAGGACAGGCACTTCTGGCTGGCGGAGTAGACGGCGTCCACGTCCCAGTCGTCGACGAGCACCGGAGAACCTGCGAGCGAGGTGACGGCGTCCATGATCACCAGGGCGTCGTGCCGGTGCGCCACCGAGACGAGGGCCTTCGCGTCGGACTGCACGCCCGTGGAGGTCTCGGCGTGCACGAAGCCCACGACCCGCGTGTCCGGGTACTTCCGGAGGGCGTCCTCGAGCTTGGCGGGGTCGCAGGGCTCGCCCCAGGCGTCCTCCACGACGACGGGAATGCCGCCCGCGCGCTCGACGTTCTCGATCATGCGCCCGCCGAAGACGCCGTTGCGGCAGACGATGACCTTGTCACCCGGCGCCACCATGTTCACGAAGCAGTACTCCATGCCGACGGAGCCCGGTCCGGAGACGGGGAAGGTGAGGGCGTTCTTGGTCTGGTAGACGTAACGCAGCAGGGACTTCAGCTCCTCCATCATCTCGACGAACACGGGGTCGAGGTAGCCGATGGCCGGCAGGCTCATCGCCGCCATCACGCGCGGGTTGATCTCGGAGGGCCCGGGGCCCAGCAGCGTGCGCTGCGGCGGGTGGAAGGAGTGGATCTTCTTGGTCGAGGCAAGGTACTTGAGGGTCATGTCTGTTTCCTGGTGAGGCGCACGATCGCGGCCGGCGCGGCCGCCACCGGCTCCGGGTCGAACCCGGTATCGCCGTCGGGATGCGGGATGCCGTCCGCCACGAGGTTCGCGAAGTCGAAAAGCCTGCGGTCCATGAGGTGGGAGGGCGTCACGCGGGTGAGGGCGCTGAAGATGGAGATGACGCGCCCGGGGTGCTTTCGCTCCCATTCGCGCAGCATCGCCTTCACCTGCTTTCGCTGCAGGTTCTCCTGCGACCCGCACAGGTCGCAGGGGATGATGGGGAACCGCCGGTCCTCGGCGTAGGCGGCGAGGTCCTTCTCCTCGACGTAGGCCAGGGGGCGGATCACCACGTGACGCCCGTCGTCGGAGACCAGCTTGGGCGCCATGGCCTTGATCTTGCCGTTGTGGAAGAGGTTGAGGAAGAACGTCTCGAGGATGTCGTCCCGATGATGGCCCAGGGCGATCTTCGTCGCGCCGAGTTCCTTGGCCACGCGGTAGAGCACCCCCCGGCGCAGCCGCGAGCACAGGCTGCACATGGTCTTGCCCTCGGGAATGACGCGCTTGACCACCGAGTGCGTGTCCTGCACCTCGATGCGGTGGGGAATGCCGCGCGAGGCGAGGTACTCCGGCAGCACATGGGCGGGGAATCCGGGGTGCCGCTGGTCGAGGTTCACGGCGACCACCTCGAAGGGTACGGGGGCGCGGTCGCGCAGGTGCACCAGGACGTCGAGCAGGCCGTAGCTGTCCTTCCCGCCGGAGAGGCACACCATCACCCTGTCGCCCGCCTCGATCATCGAGAAGTCGGCGATCGCCTCGCCGACGAGGCGGCGGATGCGCTTCCTGCGCTTGGCGGCCTCGAAATCGGCCTTGCGCGTGTCGCGTGCGGGGGCGGCGGTGGACATGAGGGAGGGCTAGAGGACGATCGAGCGGCCGCCGTCCACGGCGAGGATCTGGCCGCTGACGTACGGGGCATCGAAGAGCAGGTATTTTACCGCCCCGGCGATGTCCTCCGGTCCGCCCGTCCGGCGAAGGGGCGTTTGTACCGTGATGCGTTCGCGCTCCGCCGGCGGGAAGGAGTCCCCGTCGTCGGGCCACAGGATCGCGCCGGGGGAGACGCCGTTCACGCGCACGTCCGGTGCCAGTTCGACCGCGAGTGCCCGGGTCAGGCCTGCGAGGCCGGACTTCGCCACGGAATAGGCGAGGAAGCCGGGAAGCGGGCGTTCGGCGTGGATGTCCACGATGTTCACGATGCACCCCCGCGACCGGCGCAACGCCGGCGCGACCGCCTTCGAGAGGAAGGCGGGCGCGCGAAGGTTGCTGCCCACCAGGTCCTCCCAGTCGGCGGGGTCGAGATGCTCGAGGGGAGTCGGATAGAAGGAGGAGGCGTTGTTCACCAGCGCGTCGAGGCGGCCGAAGGCCGCGCATGCCGCCTCCGCCATGGCGGGCAGCCGAGCGACGTCGAGGAGGTCGCCCTGGACCACGGAAGCCGACCCCGGGCGAAGCGCCTCCAGGCGGGCCGCCAGGCCGTCGGCGTCGCCCCGGGAGCGGTTGCAGTGGATCACGACGCGGGCGCCCGCGCCGTGGGCGGCGAGGACGATGGCCGCGCCGACGCGCCGCGCCCCCCCCGTGACGAGAACCACCTTTCCGTTCATGGTGATATAGTCCCCCAACAGTCGCCTCGCCGGCCTGTTGGCGAGAGAGGCGAGAGTTTAACGAAAACCGCGAACGAGACGACGGCACGCCCGATCACGATGCCTCCCCCGGTGGACATTCCCCTTCCCGCCCCCTCGCCCGAGGCCGCCTCGCATTCCCATGAGCTGGCGGAGAAGATCGCCCGCGAGATCGGCGAGCGCGGCGGCTGGATGCCGTTCTCGCGCTTCATGGAACTGGCGCTGTACGCCCCGGGCCATGGCTACTACACGTCGGGCTCGCGCAAGTTCGGCGTCGATGGCGATTTCGTCACCGCGCCCGAGATCTCGCCGATGTTCGCACGCTGCGTCGCCATGCAGGCGCGGCAGGTCCTGGAGCGCACCCAGGGCAACATCCTGGAGCTGGGGCCCGGCACAGGCTCCCTGGCCGCCGATCTCTTCGGGGAGCTGAAGGCGGACGGCGTCGCGCCCGAGCGGTACTACATGCTCGAGGTGAGCCCCGAACTGCGCGAGCGGCAGCGCGCCCGCATCGCCGAACGCTATCCGGCGGACCGGGACCGGTTCGAGTGGATCGACCGCCTGCCGGCGTCCTTCGACGGCCTCGTCCTCGCCAACGAGGTGCTCGACGTCCTGCCCTTCTCGATCGTTCGCCGCTTCGGCCGCGAGATCGTGGAGCGTGGCGTCGTGGTGACGGACTCCGGGTTTGCCTGGGAGGATGCCCCCCTGCCCGACGGCGACCTGCGCCGTCGCGCCATGCGCGCCATCCCGGACGTCGACTACGAGTACCTCACCGAGATCAACCTCGCCGCGGAGGGGCTCGTGCGCAGCGTCTCCGCGATGATCGCCCACGGGCTCGCGCTGTTCATCGACTACGGCTTCTCGCGGCCCGAGTTCTACCACCCGCAGCGGTCGACAGGCACGCTGCGCTGCCACTACCGGCACCGCTTCCACAACGACCCTTTCTTCCTGCCCGGCCTGCAGGACATCACCGCGCACGTCGATTTCACGGCGATGGCTCACGCGGCGGAGGCGGCCGGCGCCGAGGTCATGGGCTACACCACCCAGGCCCACTTCCTCATCTCCTGCGGGCTCGCGGTCCTGGTCTCGGAGGGCCACCCCGACATGACGCTCTCGCGCCTGAAGGCGACGAGCGCCGTGCACCGCCTCATCAGCCCGTCGGAAATGGGCGAGCTCTTCAAGGTGCTCGGCATCGGCCGCGGCATCGAGCATCCGCTCATCGGCTTCCAGTCCGCCCGCCCGCTTCCCCTCGGCATACCCGAGTAGCAGGCCCCTTTCGGCTAGAATGGCCGCCGCTGACCCAGAGCCCGGCCACGGGCGTTTGCCGGGCGACAGACAATCGAGGGCGGGCGAGCCCCGCAAGCCAAGGAGAGAGGAACCATGAGGAAATTCATCGCCGTCACCGCCGCGCTGGTCGCGGCATTCGGCCTCGGCACCGCCGGCGCCCAGGACAAGAAGGTCCGCATCTCCATCGGCACGGGCGGCACGAGCGGGGTGTACTACCCCCTCGGCGGCGGCCTCGCCGCCGTGCTGTCGAAGCACGTGCCCGGCGTCGACGCGACGGCCGAGGTGACCGGCGGCTCCATCGCCAACCTCCAGCTGATCGGCGGCGGCAAGTCGGAGCTCGGATTCACGATGGCCGACTCGGCCTGGGATGCCTACAACGGCCTCGAGAAGTTCAGCGGCAAGAAGGTCGGGGTGCGTACCCTGGCCGTGTTCTATCCCAACCGCATGCAGGTGGCGACGCTCGACGGAAAGGGCATCGAGAAGATGGCCGACCTGAAGGGCAAGCGCATCGCCACCGGCTCGCCGGGATCCGGCACGGAAGTGATGTCGATGCGCCTGCTGGAGGCCTTCGGCATCGACCCCAACAAGGACGTCACCCGCGAGCGGCTTTCGCTGGGCGAGTCGGTGAGCGCGCTCAAGGACGGCAAGGTCGATGCCCTTACCTGGGTGGGCGGCGTGCCCACGCCGGGCCTCACCGACCTCGCCGCGACACCCGGCAAGAAGATCAAGCTCATCGACCACGGCGACGGCGCAGAGAACATGCGCAAGAAGTACGGCCCGATCTACGTGAAGAACCGCATCCTCGCCAACGCCTATCCCGGCGAGGCACGCGAAACCTCCAACGTCGACGTCTGGAACCTCCTGGTCGTGCCGGAGAACGCCGACGAAAACCTCGTGTACCAGATCACGAAGACCCTGTTCGAGAAGAAGGAGGATCTCGTGAGGGTGCACAAGGACGCCGCTTTCCTGTCGCTCGACACGCAGTTCACGGGCGCCTCGCCCATCCCGTTCCACCCGGGGTCCCTGCGCTACTTCAAGGAGAAGGGGCTCAAGGTCAACTGACCCGGCGCCGGCCGCGCCGGGGCCGGCGTCTGGCCGGCGAACCGCTGCCCGGGGGGCCTGTTCGCGGGCCCCCGGCTTTCGCGACGGCGCAGGCAAGTCCCTGATCGGGAACGGCTTCCCGGCAAGATTGCTGCAGTGCAATATTTTTTTCTCCGATGCCCTTGACTTCCCTTTAAAGTGGCCTAAAATTCGTGTTTGTGCGGTGCAGCAAATCGGCCGCCGCAACCCAAACCCGACGATCCCCATCCAGGAGCCACACATGTTCAAGGTCGACCAGTTCAGCGCCGCCAACGAAGCCGCCATCAACCAGTTCGCGCACTTCGCGCAGCTTTCCCTCGCCAACCTCGAGAAGTTCGCGGAAATCGGCCTCGACGCCGCGCGCGACTCCGTCGAGCAGGCCACGGCGCACGCCGCCGCGCTGGCCGGCGCGAAGGACGTGCACGAGGTCATCGCCATCAACTCCGCCGCCCTCGAGCCGGTCATGAAGCGCGCCTACGCCTACTCGCGCACCGTGTACGAGACCGCCGCCGAGACCAACGCCGAGATGAAGCAGGTGTTCGAGAAGCGCGCCGCCGAACTCAACACCACGGCCGTCGCGTCCCTGGAAGAGGCCCTCAAGTACGCGCCCGCCGGCTCGGATCAGGTCGTCGGCAACGTGAAGTCCGCCATGGCCGCCGCGAAGAACGCCTACGAGAACCTCGCCGCGATCAACAAGCAGCTCTACGACACGGTCGAGAAGTCTGTCGAGCAGAACGTCGCGACCGTCCAGGCCGCCGCGAAGGCCCCGAAGGCGCCGGTCCGCAAGACTGTCGCGAAGCGCAAGTAATCCCCGCGCCCCGCAAGGGGTGCGGCGCAGCTCCCCCAGAAAGGCCCCCGCCGCAAGCCGGGGGCCTTTTCTCATCCGGACGCGGCCCTCGCCGCGAGGGCGGACTGGATGCGCGCGGCGCGGGCCGCATGGATGGCCGCGGCGACCGACCTCGGGCTTTCGCGCGCGACGGCCGCCGCATCCACGGCCAGCGCGGCCTTCCGTGCCGCCTCGATCGTCTCGCGGGGCACGCGTCGCGAGAGCCCGCGCGCGGCGAGGTCGCAATCGCAGACGTCCATCAGCCGCCAGAGGCGCTCCGGCCGGCGGAAGGCGTCGGTTCGTTCGAGCAGGCCGAGCAGGGCGTCCGGGCCGAGGATGCCGGCCCCCTCCACGGCCGCGCGCTCGCGGGCGGCGAGCGTTGCGAGGTCGCGGCACTCGCCGGGGGCGTTCAGGCGCTCGCACAGTGCCGTCACCGCGGGCACTTCGAGGCCGACCGTCAGCAGGGCGAACCGGACCGCCAGCCCAGGCGCGGCGGCCGCGCGCAGGCGGGCGGCGACGAGGCCCTGCCCTTGGGCGGAGACGGTGGCGTCGATTTCGGGAAGCACCCGTTCGAGGGCGCCGCAGTCGCGCAGCACGGCCAGCATGCGCGCGGGGTGTGGCTCCTGCAGCCCGCGCGCGATTTCCTGCCAGACGCGCTCGGGCACGAGGTGGTCCGCCTCGCCCGCCTTCACCATGCCGCGCATCAATTGCAGCGTTTCGGGCGCGACGGCGAAGTCGAGTCGCGCCGCGAACCGCGCCACGCGCAGGATGCGCACAGGGTCCTCGGCGAAGGCTTCGCTCACGTGGCGCAGGATGCCCCGCCGCAGGTCGGACGCGCCGCCGTAGGGATCGACCAGCGTGCCGTCTTCCGCCCGCGCCATCGCGTTGATGGTCAGGTCGCGGCGGCGGAGGTCCTCCTCGAGGGTGACCGAGGGTTCCGCGTGGACGACGAAGCCGCGATGGCCGGGGGCGGTCTTGCGCTCGGTGCGGGCGAGCGCGTACTCCTCGTGCGTCTCGGGATGCAGGAAGACGGGGAAATCGGCGCCCACCGCGCGGAATCCGCGCGAGGCCATCTCCTCCGGGGTTGCGCCGACCACCACCCAGTCGCGGTCCGTGACCGGGCGCCCGAGCAGCTCGTCTCGTACCGAGCCGCCGACGGCGTAGACCTTCACGGCAGTCCCGTCCGGGTATCTTGGTCGGGCCGGTCGGCGTAGGGCTCGTCCTCGGCGACGAACTCGCGCTCCCGCAGCGCTTCTTCCACCCATGCGCGAACGCCGGGGGCGGCGCGCAGCGCGTCGCAATAGCGGGCGGCAGCCGGCCCGCAGGCGACGCCGTAGGTCGCGAAGCGAAGGGCCACCGGCGCGTACATGGCGTCGGCCGCGCAGAAGCGGCCGAACAGGAATTCACCGCCCGATCCGAAGCGCGCCCGGGCGTCCGCCCAGAGGCGCTCGATGCGGTCGATGTCGCGTCGCACCTCCGGCGTCATGCCCTTGCCCGGGTGGCTCGCGCGGACGTTCATCGGCATCGCCGCGCGCAGGCTGCGGAATCCCGAGTGCATCTCCGCGGCCGCGCTGCGGGCGAAGGCCCGCGCCGCAGGATCGGCGGGCCATACGCCCTTGCCGGGGAACCACTCGTGGACGGTCTCCAGGATGGCCAGCGAGTCCCACACCGCGGTCTCGCCGCGCCAGAGCACGGGGACCAGGCCGGACGGCGACCAGCGCCCGATGCCCCCTTCCCATGCGGCCGAGTGAAAGGGCAGGCGCACCTCCCCGAACGCGATGCCCAGCTGCCGGAGCAGCACCCACGGCCGCATCGACCACGACGAGTAGTTCTTGTTGCCGATGACCAGCGTGAGCGCTTCCATGTCAGCGGTGGTCCTGCCGGTAGTCGGCGTAGCGGGCGCGCAACCCCGCACCGGCCATGTACTGGGGAACGACGGCCTCCATGGCTTCCGGCGCGAAGCCGAAGACGGGCGGAAAGCCGCAGCCGCACACGCTGTCGATCGCCATCGACCGCAGGTTGTCGCGCGTCATCACGGGGCCGGGCAAGTGCTCGAGGACGAGCGCCTGCGCCTGCGCCGCCCATGCGGGAAGCGCGATGACGCGGCGGGAAAGGCCTTGCAGGCGGGCCACCCACTCGACGATCTCGCGCAGGGCGTAGACGCCCGGCCCGCAGAGGTCGTAGGACTGGCCGAAGGTGCGCCGGTGCGGCAGGCAGTCCGCGACCGCGCGGGCGACGTCCTCCACCCAGACGGGCTGGAACTTCACGCCGGCGCCCGCGAGGGGCACGACGGGCAGCGGCCGCACGAGGCGCGCGAACAGGTTCAGGAAGCTGTCGTCGCGGCCGAAGATCACCGAGGGCTTCAGGACCGTGATCGCGAGCCCCGCCCCTTCCGTCCGCAACGCATCCTCGCCGCGCCCGCGCGAGCGCAGGTACTCGCTGGGACCGTCCGCCCGGGCGTGCAGCGCGCTCACGTGCACCAGGCGCGCCACGCCCGCAACGCGGCACGCCCGGGCCAGGCGCGCGGGCAGTTCGACGTGCACCCTCTCGAAGGTCTGCGCGCGGGACTGGTGAAGGATGCCGACGAGGTTGACGACGGCATCGACGCGGTCCATTGCCGTCACCAGCGCCTCGTCGTGGTGGGGGCTGCCGTGCGCGATGTCGATGGCGGGCAGCACCGCGAGGGGCCGCGCCTTGAGGCGGTCGCGCGTCAGGGCGCGCACGGCAACGTTGCGGGCGGCCAGCTGCGCGCAGACCGAGCGGCCGACGAAGCCGCTGGCGCCGAGGACGAGGACCCGCTCGATCTTCACGGTTCTGAACTCAGGGAATGGACGCGGTGTTGGTGCTGTCGGCCGGCGAGCGGCCCGGAACGGTGCCCATCAGGGCGCGCAGGCTCGCCATGCGGCCGGTGAGGCGGTGCTTGTAATGCCAGGCGTTGGCCATCACCTTCTTCACGTAGTCGCGCGTCTCGTCGAAGGGAATCGACTCGGCGTAGATGGCGCCCTCCAGGGGGCGCGCATCGCGCCAGCGCTTCGCCCGTCCCGGCCCGGCGTTGTATCCCGCCATGGCAAGCACCGGATCGCCCAGGTCGGCGAGAACGCGATGGAAGTAGTACGTGCCCATCGCGATGTTGGTCTCCGGGTCCACCAGCAGCGAGGGGCGGTAGGGGTCGATGGGAATCTGGCCCGCCACCCAGCGCGCCGTGGCGGGCATGAGCTGCATGAGGCCCGTGGCGCCGACGCGCGAGCGGATGGCCGCGTTGAAGCGGCTCTCCTGCCGGATGAGCCCGAACAGCAGCGCCTCGTCGACGTTCCACTGTTTCGCCGCGGCGGCGAGCGCCTCGCGGTGCGGGATCGGGTAGCGGCGCGCGAAGTCGTGGATCGCGGTCGTGCGATCGGCGGTGCCGATCGACCGGTCGACGAGCCCGGCCTGCAGCGCCAGCTCGGCGGCGGCCAGGTACTCCCGGTCGTCGCGGTTGCGCAGGCCGTGCACCCATTCCCGGAAGGCCTCAGTGTTCATCTCCAGCCGGTAGAGCGCGAGCGCCCGGCCCACGGCGGGGACCGCGCGGATCTTCGCGATGTCCTCCTCCGGCACGGTCCGAGGCGTCCAGTCGGGGGCCTCGGGGACACCCAGGTCCTCCGCAGCGAGCAGGCCGTAGAAGTGGCGCTCCCGAGCGAGCGGCCGGAGCAGGGCTTCCGACGACTCCGCGGCACCCTTCCGGGCGAGGGCGCGGGCAAGCCAGTAACGCCAGGCGGGATCGCGTGCCAGGTCCGGCGGCATGAGATTGATGGCTGCCCGGACGGCATCCCAATCGCCGGCACGCAACGCGGCCCGTGCCTTCCACTGCAGCTGGCCCGCGGTGAAAGGCCCGTCGCCGGCCTCGGCGAACCATTCGAGCGCGCGCGGGTGGTGCTGCATCGCCGCGGCCTGGCCGATCTGTGCCCAACCGTAGCGGGAGTCGTCCGCACCGAGAACGCCCGCGTGCGCCTTCAGCTGCGCCGCGGCCTCCTCGGGCTTGGTGCGTGCCAGCCGGATGACGCCATACAGCAGGAGCTCGTGGGTCGCGCGCGTGGGAATCTTCGACTTCTCCCCCGCGAGATAGCGGGCGGGATCGGCGCCGGCCCTCTCCAACGCTTTCTCGTTCAACTGCTCCCGGTTGGGCAGGAAGGCGTTGGCCCGGCGCACGTCCTTCAGCAGGTTCGCGGCGAGGAGCTTGCGCACGCGCTCCCACACTTCCGGCGAGCCGATGAGGCGCTCCGCGGCGGCCGCTTCGAAGGCCGGCGTGCAGGACGGCGGCGCCTCCCGCCCCTCCAGCCAGAGGCTGCGCGCTTCATTCAGCGCCTCGGCGTCGTTGCGCTGCATCCGTTCCTGCAGGGAATAGCAGGCCACTTCCGGGTCGGCGGCCGCCAGTGCGGGATGCTCCTGCCGGAAGAGGTCCCACTGCGCGGTCGCGCCCAGCTTCTTCAGCCACTCGCGCCGCAACTGGTCCGCCAGCGGGCCGTCGGCATTCGCCGCGAGGAAGCGGCGGACGTCCTCGGCAGGCGCCCTGTCGAGCGTGGCAAGGAGGTGCCAGTAAGCCGGATAGGCCGCCAGCGGGTGGCCGGCCGTCTTCGTGCGAAGCGACTCGAGCGCCTTCAGGTTGCCGCGCTGCGCAGCCTCGCGCGCCGCGAGGATGTCGGTGTCCGAGGCGTGCAGCGTGCCGGCGAGGAGCAGGCCTGCCGCGAGGAGTGTGTGCTGAAGGATGGCCAACGGGGCGGCGGGAGTGGCGAGTCGGGCTGGCGGCCATTATAGGGTCTGTCACCGCGGCGCACCGGCGGCGGGCGATCCGCTTGGGCAGCGCTGTCTTCGGCCAGGCGCCACAGCCCGGTGATTCCCGGGGCGAGGGGCACCAATCCCAGCAGACCCACCCAGGGCCCGGGCATCGCCAGGGACACGGCGAGGCGGCAAGGCTTGCGCCGACGAGGGTCGCGATGCCGACATGCTGCCCGACGACGATCGGTCCCGGCCGTGGCGGCTACTTCAGGGCGGGCAGCACCCAGATCAGCATCGCGAAGACGTAGCAGATGGCGCAGGATATGAGCGTGAAGGGCACGCTCCACCGCAGGAATTCGCGCAACGAGACCTTCCGGTTTTCCTCCCGCTCGCAGATGTTCGCCGCGACGTAGAGCGCAGGGGCTCCCGCGATCGTCAGGTTGCTGCCGAGGGTTCCGGACCAGAGCAGCATCCACCACAGCGGCCACGGGTCCACGCCCTGCTGGCCGAGGTCGCGCACGGTGTAGAGGAAGGTCAGGATGTAGGCGTCGTGCTCGACGATGCCGACGATGGGAATGGTGACCCAGTACAGGAGCGTGGCGCCGAGCGCCATGTTCTGCGCGAAGATGGGCGCCATGGCGTGCGCGAGCTTCTCGAGGATGCCGGTCTTCTCCATGCCGCCGACGAGGGCGAAGAGGGCGATGTAGAAGAAAACGGCGCGCCAGTCCAGCTCCTGCACCACCTCCTCGAAGCTGGGCTTCTTCACGCGGTCGCCCAGCAGTTCCAGCACCAGCACCAGCACGAGGGCGCCGGTCATGGCGATGAAGCCGAGCTTCACGCCGAGGTGCTCGCGAAGGCTCATCGCGACGATCGTGGCGACGAACCCCGCGACGACGATGGTGGCGAAGAGCTTGTCGGGGATCTTCGCATCGCCCATGCTCTCGCCCCCCGCGGCCACGGCCTTGGCGCCGCTGCCGAACTGGCGGAAGAAGAGCCAGTACATGATGCCGAGGGTGATGGCGAAGGTGAGGAGGAGGATCGGGAACGAGCTGGGCTTGCCCTTGTACCAGATGAAGTCGAAGAACTCCGCGCCGGAGACGCTGTGCATCATCTGCGGCGGCAGGTCGCCCAGAAGCATGGCCGAGCCCATGAAGTTGGCGCTGAAGCCGATCATGAGCACGAGCGGCGTGAGGGGCAGCCCGAGGTGGCGGGCGAGCGGGATGGCCACCGGCGCGAACATGAGGATGACGACCACGTTGTCCACGACCATGGACACCAGGCCGGCCAGCATCGACAGGATCACGATCAGCATCCCGCCGTTGCCGCGCGACATTTCCAGCGCCTTCACCGACAGCCATTCCGGTATCCCGGACTTGCCGAAGTAGCCGGCGATGGTCCAGATGGAGACGAGGATCGCCATGACGTTCCAGTCGACGATCTTGAAGGCGTCGTCCTCGCTCATGAGGCCCATCCAGATCATCACGGCGACGCCGAGCAGCGCGGCGGCCGTGCTGTCGATCCAGCCGGTGATGACGATGACGATCGTCACCGCGAAGATCGCGAGCGCGGCAATGGTCATGGCTTCCATCGGGTGACTCCTCCCCAGCGTATTGCTCTTCATCAATGCCCGGAACCGCGCGGGACGCCCGGCGGGCGAAAGTCTGAAATGTACCAAATGATCGCGGCGGGACCGCCGGGGGGGCATTGACCTAGGCCAAGCATTGCCCGGGTTCGTTCGCTTACACTGGCGTCACGACAAGAAGCGCCAGCCGCAACGGCCGGGGCGCGCCCCAGAGGAGTTGGCATGTCCTACGGTTCGATCCTGGTACCCATCGACGACCACCCTGCTGCTGCTGGCAGCATCGCCGCCGCGCTCCAGCTGGCTGCCGTCTTCGGCGCCCGCGTCCAGGGCGTGGCGATCGTTCCCCCGCTCAAAGTGGCCCAGCGCCTGCGGCCGCGCCAAAGCGCCGCTGCCCTGATGAAGAAGGAATGGGAGCACGACAAGCAGGAGGCACGCGCCGGCATCAAGCGCTTCGAGGCGCAGGCGAAGAAGGCGGGCGTGGCCTTCGCCGAGGGCCTGTGTGTCGAGGGCGACTTCGTCTCACTGATGGCCCGCCACGCGCGGACGGCGGACCTGGTGGTGTTGCCGCTGCCCGGCGAGGACGACATCGGCGTCCTCGGGGGCCACGCGGTCGAGGCCGCGCTGCTGGCCGTGGGGCGGCCGATGCTGCTCGTCCCGCAGAAGGGGCTTCCCAGCGGATTTCCCAGGAAGGTGCTCGTGGCCTGGAACGGCAGCCGCGAAGCGGCGCGCGCCCTGACGGATGCGCTGCCCCTGCTCTCCCGCGCCAAGTCCGTGCACATCTTCACCGCCGGCCCCGCCAACGACGAGGGCCCCATCCACGGCGCCAAGGCGGCGATCGGCTACCTGGCCAGCCACCAGGTGCAGGCAGAGGCGATGCACGCCACCGCCGCCGACGACCGCGTCGGGGACGCGATCCTCGCGCGCGCCGGCCGGCTGGGCGCCGACCTCGTCGTCATGGGCGCCTACGGCCGCCCGCGCTTTGCCGAGCTGATCCTGGGCGGCGCCACCCGCGCAATCCTGCGCAGGGCGGCCGTTCCCGTCCTCATGTCGCACTGACGGACGGCGGCGATTGACGCGGGTCAAGAGACTCGCGGCCCAGCGCGGTTCTAGAATGCACCATCGCCGGAGAGCGACGGGGCAGGCTTGCGCGGAATTCCGAAGGACGCGCGTGCCCCGTGCAGTCTAGAATCCCGCAGTCCCTGACGCCGTCGTCCCCCTAGAGAGGAGAAACCCGATGAAGCAACGCAAGACCCTGCTGGCCGCCGTGGTGGCCACCGCCCTGTCCGCATTCGCGCCTGCATTCGCCTGGGAACCCGCCAAGACCGTCGAGTTCATCGTGCCCGCCGGCACGGGCGGCGGCGCCGACCAGATGGCGCGCCTCATCCAGTCGATCATCGCCAAGAACAACCTCATGAAGCAGTCCATGGTGGTGGTGAACAAGGGCGGCGGGGCCGGCGCGGAAGGCTTCCTGGAGGTGAAGGGCGCCAAGGGCGACCCGCACAAGATCATCATCACCCTTTCCAACCTGTTCACCACGCCGCTGGCGACGGGGGTTCCGTTCAACTGGAAGGACCTCACCCCGGTGCGCATGCTGGCGCTGGACCAGTTCGTCCTCTGGGTCCAAGCCGAGAACCCGGCCAAGACGGCCAAGGACTACGTCGAGGCGGTGAAGAAGGCGGGCCCCGGCAAGATGAAGATGGGCGGCACGGGCTCCAAGCAGGAGGACCAGATCCTCACCGTGGCGCTCGAGAAGCAGACGGGCACCAAGTTCACC